>ODAJ012189798.1_pt1 | contig 54926 bp, 43 predicted proteins | sample 1539241 | NCBI WGS metagenome assembly ODAJ01 (sample SAMN02144231, study PRJEB22623) | gut metagenome | biome: sheep rumen | host: Ovis aries | place: New Zealand | reverse complement strand
AAGGCCATGAATGACAAAATATATGAATTTTTCAAGGTACTATAGGAGAGCGAAAGGAAAAAACACTACCTTTCGACCCTTACATCATATAGAGAATAAAATATAAGTAAGAACTTGAAGTGGCGCGGCGGGAGGGCCGGTAACAGTCCGCCCCTGCTGGAAATAGAGGAGACCGTGACACGGGATCGTCAGTTAGGGAGAGAGGCCCCTGGCCCGGATGGGACACAGATGTGAAGGAAACCCTGGCCCGGGTGACTGGTCAGGAAAAGGAGATAAATATGATTGCTATAGTAGATTATGACGCGGGGAATCTGAAGAGTGTGGAAAAGGCCTTTTCCGCTCTGGGAGAGGATATAAAGGTGACCAGGGACCGGGAGGAGATTCTCTCGGCAGATGGCATAGTGCTGCCCGGAGTAGGATCATTCGGGGATGCCATGAATAAGCTCTATGAATATGGATTGGTTTCAGTCTTTCAGGAGGCCGCTGCCAGGGACATACCCCTCTTGGGAATCTGTCTGGGCCTCCAGCTGTTTTTTGAATCCAGCGAGGAGTCTCCAGGTATACAGGGCTTGAACCTGCTTCCTGGCCAGGTGAAGCTGATTCCCAGAGAGACAGCCGATGGCCAGATGCTGAAAATCCCCCATATGGGCTGGAATTCCTTAAAGATTAATCCAAATTCCAGACTCTTTAAGGGGATCCCGGAGGAATCCTATGTATATTTCGTCCATTCTTATTATCTTGAGGCGGCTGAGGAAAGGGACGTAGCCGCGTCGACCGAGTATGGGGTCCATATCCATGCCGCCGTGGAACATGGCAACCTTTTTGCCTGCCAGTTCCATCCGGAGAAGAGCAGCAGTGTGGGCCTGCAGATTTTAAAGAATTTTATTGACATCGTACATGACAGCGTGGACTGATGCTGAACTTTGGATAAGGAGCCGAAAATGTTTACAAAGAGAATTATTCCCTGTCTGGATGTGACAGGTGGAAGGGTAGTAAAGGGTGTTAACTTCGTGAATCTGGTGGATGCCGGAGACCCGGTGGAGATCGCCGCAGCCTATGACAAAGCCGGGGCTGATGAGCTGGTATTTCTGGATATTACGGCTTCCTCCGATGCCAGAAATACAGTGGTGGATATGGTTCGCCGGGTTGCGGAAAAGGTATTTATACCCTTTACCGTAGGCGGGGGAATCAGAACCGTGGAGGACTTCCGGGTCCTGCTCCGGGAGGGGGCGGATAAGATCTCCGTCAACACGGCAGCCATTATGAGACCGGAACTAATCAGCGAGGCTGCCGACAAGTTCGGAAGCCAGTGTGTCGTTGTGGCCATAGACGCCCGGAGAAGAGGAGACGGAGGCTGGAATATCTTTAAAAATGGTGGCCGGATCGATATGAAGATTGACGCCGTCGAGTGGGCCATGAAGGCAGAGAAGCTGGGAGCCGGAGAGATCCTCCTGACCAGTATGGACTGTGACGGGACCAAAGAAGGCTATGACCTGGAACTGACCTCTGTGATCTCAGAAAATGTTTCCATCCCTGTTATTGCCTCCGGCGGTGCCGGTAACAAAGATCATTTCTACGATGCCTTTACCCTGGGCAAGGCCGATGCAGCCCTGGCAGCCTCCCTCTTTCATTTTAAGGAGCTGGAGATCCTGGACCTCAAGCATTATCTCCATGACCGGGGCCTGGCCATGAGATTGTAAGCTATGCCTGGTCAGGGCCTGGCCATGAGATTGTAGGCTTTATACAAAGTAAATAAAAACATAATATAATAGCTGTTTTATAAGTTGAAAAAAGAGCTTTCTGTCCTTGCCGGCATATCATGCTGAAGGGTAGAGAGCTCTTTTTTTATCTAATGAACTATGAACTGGTCCGGGTCTGAACCAGGTCTAACCCGGATCCAAACCAGGCCAAAACCGAATTCAAACCAGGCCAAAACCGAATCCAAACCAAGTCCGGGCCTGAACTGGACAGGTCTTGGCAGGTATTAGCGAATCTTAACGGATCTTAGTAGATCTGGTAAGAATTCTTTACGATATTAGGATCTGTAGGATCATAATTCTTGTTGGTCTTGCCGGTAGTATCATTTAAAGTGATCTCACCGAATGGTCCCGGGTTGTCCTCAGACCTGTAGATTCTTACCTTGATCGGGTACTTGTTCTTACAGGCTATCTGGTAGATCATCTTGGCATTGACAGCCTGGACACGGATACAATGGGTAGTGATATTGTGACCGAAGAGATTGTAATATTTTTTCACAAGACGACGGTTATTGGTAGTGTAGTACATGTTGGAGTGGATCAGAATATTGGTATTTCCGACCTTTACAGCCCACTGGTAGTAATGATAGGGGTTGCTTCTCCTGTAGATGAACCATCTCAGATGAAAGCCCTTGTTGAGCCTGTATGTTCCGGTAGGTGTCCCGTTATAATGGCGGGAAGTGGCACAGACAAAGGACTTAAGCGGGATCGTATATTGGCCTGTCCTGGGATCCTTCATAAGGATAGTGAAGGTGTGGGATGACAGGTTGATCTCAAATTGCAGTTTCTTCTTCAGGTACATATTGTAATACTTTTTGGAGAGACCATAGAAATTAGTGATTACCCTGCCATCCTTGGCAAAGGCATAGGTGTAGGCACGGCTTTTACAGTCATAACCCTTCACTGCATAGTATCCATTGGCCAGGGCTTTTCCCTTGTTGATGTAATAGAGGCTGCCCCCGGCTTTCACCCATCCTGTGTAATCAGTCTGGGCCTGGCCGTTCTTATAGTAGACCAGGTCCACTACCTGCTTGCTGTCTGTCACCTCAGCCTGGGCGGAGGAGTCAGGATTGACAATTGCTCCCGCACTCAGCTCTGAAGATGAAGAGGAAGTGATTGTTTCTGTCTTTGAAGCCGCTTCTACTACAGTGGAAGGGCCCTCTGACATAGGAAGCACAGGGCTTGCAGTCGTTAAAAGCAGACAGGCCGCCAGCAGGAAAGCAAAGGTTCTAATCTTTTTGTTCATAACTTTTCTCCTTTTTTAAACAATGATTAGTTCACAAGTACTTTATATTATGTAGTTGACAGTTACTAATACTATGTAATCGACAGTTATTAATATTATGTAGTTGACAGTTACTTTATGAAAGAGAAGGAGTAGGGGGAAAGGCAATGACTGCCTATCCCTGGCCTTCCTCCTGCTTCATTCGTTTGACCGCTGTGGACAGCATCAGTTTGATCCGGTTGATCTGGTTGACCTCACTGGCGCCGGGATCATAGTCGATGGCCACGATGTTGGATTCAGGATATTTTCTCCTCAGTTCCTTGATGACGCCCTTTCCCACCACATGGTTGGGAAGACAGGCAAAGGGCTGGGTGCAGACGATGTTGGGGGCGCCCGCATGGATCAGTTCTACCATTTCTCCCGTCAGGAACCAGCCTTCTCCGGTCTGGTTGCCCAGGGATACAATGGGCTTGGCGTACTCAGCCAGCTGGGAGATCTTGGGCGGGGGATCGAAGCGGCTGCTCTGCTCCAGCTCTTTTCTCATAAAGCCCCGGTAGGTCTCTAAGAATTGGATGAGCATGTTGAGGAGCCGTGCGTTTTTCCGGGACTTGCCCAGGAATTCTGCCTTGAAATTGCTATTGTAGAAGGAGTAGAACATAAAGTCCATAAGGTCAGGCATGACAGCCTCGGCCCCCTCTCTCTCCAGTAGGTCGACCAGATGGTTGTTGGCGTCGGGCAGGAACTTGACCAGGATCTCTCCCACGATACCTACCCGGGGCTTCCTGCCTTCATGGATAGGCAGCCGGTCAAAGTCCTGGATGATTCCTTTTATATTTTTCCGGAACTCGCCGTAGCGGGCCTTTTCCAAGGACTTGACGCAGCGCTTCTTCCAAACCTGGTGAAGGTGGTTGGCTGATCCTTTAATCTTTTCATAGGGCCTTACCCGGTAGAGAACCCTCATAAAGAGGTCTCCGTAGGTGACGGCCTGGAAGGCCCGGATGGTCAGGCCTGGCGTGATCTTGAAGCCAGAGTTTTTCTCCAGGCCCTGGACAGACAGGGAGATGACCGGAATGTAGCCGAAGCCGTTCTTTTCCAAAGCCCGGCGGATAAAGCCGATATAGTTGGTGGCCCTGCAGCCGCCTCCGGTCTGGGTGATCATGACAGCCGTCTTATCCAGGTTATATTTGCCGGAGGTGAGGGCATTCATAATCTGGCCGACCACGATCAGAGAGGGGTAGCAGGCGTCGTTATTCACATATTTAAGGCCCGTATTGACCGCTTCTTTACCCATCTCGGGAAGGAATTCCACCCGGTAGCCGGAATGGGAAAATGCCGGCTTAAACAAGTCGAAATGGATGGGGGACATCTGGGGAATCAGGATGGTATATTCTTCCTTCATCTTTTTGGTGAACTCCACCTTTTCGATACGGGCGGGAACCGGTGCCGGCTCAATCTTGTGACGGTTACGGATCTTTACCGCGGCGATCAGGGACCGGATCCGGATTCTGGCGGCGCCTAAATTGTTGACCTCGTCAATCTTAAGAACTGTGTAAAGCCGGCCGGAACGGGTCATGATATCATTGACCTGGTCCGTGGTTACCGCATCCAGGCCGCAGCCGAAGGAGTTGAGCTGGATGACTTCCAGCTGTTTATTCTTCTTGGCATAGTTGGCTGCCCCATAGAGTCTGGAATGGTACATCCACTGGTCGGAGACGATCAGGGGCCTTTCCACATTGCCCAGGTGGCAGATGGAGTCCTCGCTTAGGACAGCGATGCCAAAGGAGTTGATCAGTTCCGGTATACCGTGGTTGATCTCCGGGTCCACATGGTAGGGACGGCCGCAGAGGACGATGCCCATCTTGCCGGTCTCTGCCAGGTAGGCCAGGGTCTCCTCACCCTTGGCCTGGATATCCTTTCTCATCTGGGCCGCCTCGGCATAGGCGGCGTCTACCGCCTCACCGATTTCTTCCTGGGTCACGTCGAAATGGAGGGAGAGCTCATCAAAGAGTCTGTCCTTTAAGACTTCCGGATTATCCAGGGCCAGGAAGGGGCTGAGGAAGAGGATGGAGGGGTCTCTCAGCTCTTCCATGTTATTCTTGATGTTCTCAGCGTAGGAGGTAACGATTGGACAATTATAATGGTTGGGCGCGTCCGGGGTCAGATTCTCCTCGTAAGGGATACAAGGATAGAAAATGGTATCGATCCCCCGTTTTAAGAGCCACATGACATGGCCGTGGGCGATCTTGGCCGGATAGCACTCGGACTCGCTGGGAATAGATTCTATTCCCAGTTCGTATATTTTCCGGGAGGACTTGGGGGAGAGCTGGACCCGGAACTTCAGTCTGGTAAAAAAGGTGAACCAGAAGGGATAGTTCTCATAGAGGTTCAGAACCCGGGGGATACCGATGGTACCCCGGACCGCCTCCTCCTTCTTCAAAGGTTTGTAATCGAAAAGCCTGTGGTACTTGTAATCATAGAGGTTGGGCACATGCTCCCTGTTTTTCTCCAGGCCCAGACCCCGCTCACAACGGTTGCCGGAGATGAACTTCCTGCCGTTTCCAAAATCATTGATGGTAAGGATACAATGGTTATTGCAGTGCTGGCAGCGGCTCATGGAATTAGAGTATTCCAGGTTGACGATCTCATCGAGGCTGAGCATACTGGTCTCGCCAATCTCGTCCTCCCGCTCCCTGGCGATCAGAGCAGCGCCGAAGGCACCCATGATGCCCGCGATGTCAGGACGGACTGCCTTACAGCCGGAGATCCTCTCAAAGCTGCGGAGTACGGCGTCATTGTAGAAGGTTCCTCCCTGGACTACGATCTTCTTACCCAGCTGGGAAGGATCCGTCAGCTTGATGACCTTGAGTAGGGCATTCTTGATGACAGAGTAGGCCAGTCCGGCAGAGATGTCTCCTACACTGGCACCCTCCTTCTGAGCCTGCTTAACCTTGGAATTCATAAATACGGTACAGCGGGAACCCAGGTCGATGGGGGAGGGGGCAAAGAGGGCCACCTTGGCAAAGTCTGCCACCTTGTAGTTGAGGGACTTGGCAAAGGTCTCGATAAAGGAGCCGCAGCCGGATGAACAGGCTTCATTGAGGAGGACATTGTCCACGGCGTTATTGCGGATCTTGATACATTTCATGTCCTGGCCGCCGATGTCCAGGATACAGTCCACGTCAGGCTCAAAGAAGGCGGCGGCATAATAGTGGGCCATGGTTTCCACTTCACCGTGGTCCAGGTTAAAAGCTGCCTTGATCAGAGCTTCCCCGTAACCGGTAGAACAGGACCCGGCGATTTCAGCTGTGGCGGGCAGGAGGTCACGGATCTCCTTGATGGCCCGGATGCTGGTCTTTAAGGGACTTCCATTGTTGTTGTCATAAAAATTATAAAGCAGCTGGCCGTCCTCACCTACCAGGGCCAGCTTGGTGGTGGTGGAGCCGGCGTCGATACCCAGGAAACATTTGCCCGAATAGGAGGCCAGGTCTCCCTTTTTTACGGTGAACTGATTGTGGTCCCTGGAAAATGCCTGGTATTCTTCTTCATTATTAAAGAGGGGTTCCAGTCTTTCCACCTCGATCTGCAGCTTCATGTCCGACTCAAAAGCATGGAGCAGGTCATCGATGGTCATGACACACTGGTCACTGGCATTGAGGGCAGCACCCTTGGCCGCGAACAGGTGGGAGTAGGAGGGGTCTATAATATGATCCTCATCCAGATTCAGAGTCCGGATGAAGGCCTGCTTCAGTTCCGGAAGGAAGTGGAGGGGACCGCCCAGAAAGGCCACATGCCCCCTGATGGGTTTACCACAGGCCAGACCGCTGATGGTCTGGTTAACCACTGCCTGGAAGATGGAGGCAGCCAGGTTCTCCTTGGTGGCACCCTCGTTGATCAGGGGCTGGATGTCAGATTTGGCAAAGACACCACAGCGGGCCGCGATGGGGTAGATGGTGTCATAGCCCCGGGCATACTCATTAAGACCGGAGGCGTCTGTCTGCAGCAGGCTGGCCATCTGGTCGATAAAGGATCCGGTTCCACCGGCACAGACACCGTTCATCCTCTGTTCAATACCATTGTTGAAATAGATGATCTTGGCGTCCTCACCGCCCAGCTCGATGGCCACATCGGTCCGGGCGTCATAGTCCTGCAGGGCGTCTGCCACGCAGACAACCTCCTGGCAGAATGGAATGTGAAGATACTCTGAGATGGCCATTCCGCCTGATCCGGTTACGGTGGAGCAGACGGATATGTTGCCCAGCTTCTTTCTGGCTCCGGCCAGAAGGCCTCTCAAGGTCTCTTTGATGTTGGCAAAGTGCCTTTTGTAGTCGGAAAATAAGATATGATGGTCCTGGTCTATGAAGGCTACCTTCACAGTGGTGGAACCAATATCAATTCCCAATGAATGCATAGTCTGTACACATCTCCTTTGTTAAAATATATCCTGATGGCAGTGCGGCTGTTTCCGCCCTGTCCACAGGGCCGGCCTTGGGCCGGTCTTCAGGAAAAGTTATCCTGGTTGGGACTTTTGGATAAATACCCAGGTTCCAGCTGGGATTTTCTGAAAAATTTCCTAATTGTAAATAGTTCGAATCCAAACTATTATAAACGAGTCATAGAAAAAAAACAACAGGAAACATAAAAAAGAATGGCTGGTCATTACTAAAAAAGGGTCCGGACATTTGACAAAGACCATAGGCATTTTATATAATAATAGATATTCTTTTAAACAAAGGAGAGACTATGAACTGGCTGAATAAACTGGAACAGAAATTTGGCAGATACGCGATTTGTAATCTGCCATTATATATTGTCATTTTGTACGGGATCGGGGCTGTCCTTAATATTACGTCCGGCGGGGTATTTTATTATCAGTACCTGAGTTTTAATCCCTATATGGTTCTTCACGGGGAGGTCTGGAGGTTCTTTACCATCCTCATGGCCACCAATGAGAGGAACATTATTTTCCTTGTGTTTATGATGCTCTTTTACTACAGCCTGGGAGAATCCCTGGTCCATGTATGGGGAGCCTTCCGCTTTAATATGTATGTACTGGTTGGTATTCTGGGAACGATTCTGGCATCCTTTATCGTCTATTTCATCATGCCCTCCCAGATGATCTTTACCGATACCTACTACCTGAACCTGTCTATCTTTCTGGCCTATGCGGCCATTTTCCCGGAAATGCGGGTATACCTCTATGCCATTATCCCTGTCAAGGTGAAATGGCTGGCCTTCATCGACCTGGGCCTGCTGGTCTATGAGTTTATTGTAGGCGGCCTGGGTGCCAGGGTATCCATTGTAGTCAGCCTGCTGAACTTCCTCCTCTTTTACCTGTCATCCAGGAATTACAAGAAGATCTCGCCTCAGCAGATCAGGAGGAGGTCCAAGTTTAAGAAAGCGGCGAGAGAGGCGGCTGCCGCCGAGTCGGGACCCTACCGGCACCGCTGTGCCGTCTGCGGGCGGACAGAGCTGGATGACCCGTCCCTGGAGTTCCGTTACTGTTCCAAATGTAATGGTGACTACGAGTATTGTAATGAACATCTTTTCACCCACACCCATGTGAAATAAAGGCCTTTTTTGCAGGCTGGTCCTGCCTGAAAAGCCGGGAGGAAGAAATCATGATCTTATCAGACCAGATGATACTGAGCGCTTCCATAGAAAAAAGAGCCGGTGAGCTGACCCGGATGATCCGGGAGGACCGGGTAGATAACCATGGTCTCTGGTATGCGGTGACAACGGGCAGCAAGGGGAGGAACCTGCTTTTTATCCTGTCCAATTATGAGCTCAGGAACCGCTACTACTGGACGCCTGACCGGAGAGTCCTGGCTCTGGCCGGATCCTGGCCGGAGGCCTGTAAGCTGGTCGCCTCACTTTTTGACGAGGCCCAGGCGGCCCTGGGGTCTGAGACCGGGGAAGGAGAATCCCTGACCGGCAGGGACCTGTGGAATTATTTTTCCCTGAGATAAGAGACCCCTATGTCCGCACAGGGGCTTTCAGGCATGTTTATCCTAGATGACAGGAGATTACCTTCATGCATATTTTATTGCTGATATTAAAAATTATAGGTGGTCTGCTTCTCTTTTTACTCTTACTGCTGATCCTGATCCTGTTTATTGTACTGCTGGTGCCGGTCCGCTACCGTTTTTCGGGAGAGAAAAAAGAAGAAGGCTTTCCTCTGGCCCAGGTGGAGGTCCGCTGGCTTTTGTCCCTGGTCTGCTTTCAGGGGGCTTTCGGCCCCGATGGTCTGACCTACCAGCTGCGGCTGGCCTGGAAGAAGCTTCTGGACAGCAAAGATGACCAGGAGGAGACAAAAGACCAGGAAGACCTGGAGCTTCCCGATGACTTTTTAGAGGAAGAGACAGCTTCCGGCCAGAGTCCGGGCCCTGATGACAGGCCGCCGGAAGAGACGGAACCTGCAGACCAGACAGAAGACGACTCCGGTCAAGAGGACATTTCCACAGAAGACCAGTCTGGTACTGGGGAAAAAACTTCCAAAGAAGACCGGCCTGGAGCTGGGGAGGACATTTCTACGGAAGACCAGTCTGGCACCAGGGAGGAAACTTCCAAAGAAGACCAGTCTGGTGGCGGGGAAGACATTTCCAAAGAAGACCAGGCTTCCGACCAGGACCTGATCGACAAGATTTCCGCTAAGATTCATAGTATCCTGGACAAGCTGGAGGAGAAAAAAGCCTTCCTGGAGGACAAGCTGCAGTTTGGGGAAGAACTCCTTAACACCTTTCCTCTGGATGTGTATTTACCTATTTTACAGGCGACTCTTTACAAACTGCTTAACCATGTGAGACCAAGGACCATAGAGGGCCATGGCTGCTATGGCTTCGAAGATCCCTACACCACCGGCACGGTGACCAGCTACACGGCTATGTTGTATCCTTTCTATGCCGGCAGCCTGGACCTGACCCCGGATTTCACCCGGAAGATCCTGACAGGGGACCTGGAGGGAAAAGGCAGGATCCGGCTGGGTTATCTGCTTTGGATCCTGATCTGGCTGCTTCTGAAAAAAGAAGTCCGCTTTGTCATATGTTATGTTTTGAAACTAAGAAAAAAACCGCGGCAGCCGGCCGGCAAGGACCGGAAGGCACAGGCCCAGGAATAAATCCACCACAAGAGGAGGGTAAAAATGGACAGACAGAATTTCGAAAGTACAGTGAAAACTTTATTTGAGGGCATGGAGAAGGTAGTGTCCACCAGAACAGTAGTCGGCGAACCCCAGATTATAGGAGATACGACCATCGTGCCCCTGGTTGACGTGTCTTTCGGTATGGGTGCCGGGTCATCCAACAAGGATAAGAAGACCGGTGCGGCCGGGGGAATGAACGGGAAGATCTCCCCCAGTGCGGTTCTGCTGATCAAAGATGGAACCACCAGACTTGTCAATGTCCGGGACCAGGATATGATCACCAAGGCTGTTGACCTGGTGCCTGATGTGGTAAACCGGGTATCTTCCTTTATAAAGGACCGGGGCCAGAAGGATCCGGAAGTGGTGGAGGCAGTGGATATAGCTGTCAAAGCGGATGTGGAGGATTTTGAGGAGCAGCTGTAAGTACTGATCGGGCTTCGGAAAGAAATTTAAACTTTTCCTTGCTTTTTCGTTTTCTTTCTGATAGTATAGAACCGTTGTAAGTCTTTCAGACTTAAGTATATTCGCGAGGAGGTGCTATCATGGCTAGATGCGCTATTTGTGACAAAGGTGCTCATTTCGGAATCAAAGTGAGTCATTCACATAGAAGATCAAACAAGATGTGGAAATCCAACATTAAGTCTGTAAGAGTGAAAGTGAACGGAGCTTCCAAGAGAATGTATGTTTGTACTTCTTGTTTGAGATCTGGAAAAGTTGAGCGTGCATAATTTTCAGGATGCATTTTAGGAGGGAATCGGTGATTCCCTCTTTTTATTTCTCTTTTTAGTCATTCCATTTTCCTGGAAAACAAGGTATACTACAAAGAGTGACAACAAACATAAGGAAGTCATCAGTAAAATGTATATATACATGGAGGAATTAATATATGAAAGGAAAAGTGCAGACGGAGTATGGCCAGATCATAATCGATGAGGAAGTTATCGCAAAGTATGCCGGTATGAACGCAGTTGAGTGCTTTGGTATCGTAGGCATGGCTTCGGTGAATGTGAAAGACGGGCTTGTCCGCCTTCTGAAAAGGGATAACATCACTAAGGGTGTGACAGTCAGACTGAATGATAACAAGATCAGCATTGACTTTCATATCATAGTGGTCTATGGCGTGTCCATAGCCACAGTGACAGAGAATCTGATTGAGAATGTAAAGTATAAAGTAGAGTCTCTCACTGATATGGAAGTGGAGCACATCAATATTTATGTGGAAGGTGTGCGGATTGTAGACTGACCGGGTCCCGGACAGTGATTCAGAGTGCCAAGAATGAAGGAGGAGAAATTGTGAATATACAATCGATCGATGCGAAAACCTTTCAGAAGATGTTTCTGGGGGGTGCGGCCCGAATCAATTCTCAGAAAGAATACATCAATGAGCTGAATGTTTTTCCGGTTCCTGACGGGGATACGGGAAGTAATATGTCCATGACCATATCATCGGCAGCCAGGGATGTTTCTGCTATAGAAGAGCCGAATATAAAGGATTTATGTAAGGCGATCAGGAATGGATCCCTGAGGGGTGCCCGGGGTAACTCCGGTGTTATCCTGTCCCAGCTTTTCCGGGGCTTTACCAAGTCTGTCTCCAAGACTGAGAGCCTGGGCAAGGCCGACATCGCTACTGGTTTCGGCAAGGCTGTTGAGACTGCCTACAAGGCTGTTATGAAGCCCAAGGAAGGTACGATCCTCACCGTGGCCAAGGGTATGGCTGATAAGGCAGAAGAACTGCTGGCTGACCAGGACATGGAGCTGGTTCCCTATCTTGAAGCCGTGGTAAGCTACGGTTACGAGGTTCTGCAGAAGACACCGGACCTGCTGCCGGTGCTCAAGGAAGCCGGAGTAGTGGATTCCGGCGGCCAGGGCCTTATGGAAGTAGTCCAGGGGTGTCTTGATGCCCTGACCGGTAAGGTGACAGATTTTGAACTTCCCGACTCAGTCCATGCCCAGCCGGCTGCTTCTGTGGCAGTCCAGCCTGAGACTATCTCAACTGCCGATATCAAGTATGGCTATTGTACTGAGTTTATTATCATGCTGGACAAGCCTATGTCAGAAGAGGAGGAGAACGAGTTTAAAAAGTATCTTCTGTCCATCGGTGACTCCCTTGTATGTGTCGCTGATGAGGAGATCTGTAAGATTCATGTGCATACCAACCATCCCGGCCAGGCCTTTGAGAAAGGACTGACCTACGGTCCCCTTTCTAATATGAAGGTGGATAATATGCGCATTGAGCACAATGAGAAGCTGATTAAGGATGCGGTAAAGAAGGCCAAGGAGCAGAGGGCTGAAGAGGCGGCGGCTGAGGAAGCCAGGAGACTCCAGTCTGAGGCTGACGGCGTTAAGGAGCCTGTGATTGACAAGGAGTTCGGCTTTGTGGCTGTCTCTGTGGGAGAAGGCTTCTCTGAGATTTTCACCAGTCTTGGTGTAGACGGCATCATTGAAGGCGGACAGACCATGAATCCCAGTACTGAGGACATCCTCAATGTAATCGACCAGGTTCATGCCAGTCATGTCTTTGTCTTCCCCAATAATAAGAATATTATCTTGGCCGCTGAGCAGGCCAGAGACTTGACCGATGATAAAGAGGTCCACGTCATTCCTACAACGACCATCCCCCAGGGTATCGCTGCCATGGTAGGCTTCATGCCTGAGGCAGGCCTGGAGGAGAACCTTTCCAGCATGGAGGAGAGCTTCGAATTCATCAAGAGCGGTGAGGTTACCTATGCGGTCAGGGATACGATGATCGATGGAAAAGAGATTCACAGCGGAGACTATATGGGTATCAATGACAAAGGAATCGCCGCAGTCGGTACTGAACTTGACGATACGGTATACCAGCTGGTTAAGTCCATGGCAGATGATGAGTCTGAGCTGATCACTATCTATTATGGACAGGATGTGAGTCTGGACCAGGCCCAGGCGGTTGCCGGGAAGATAGAGGCCCGTTTCAAAGACTGTGAGGTTGAGGTCAACTATGGCGGCCAGCCCATCTACTATTATCTCTTGTCGGTAGAGTAGAAGACAGGGTGTCTGCCGGACCGGATCAGACAGGATATGGCAGGGGCTGCCGAAGCAGAGATGAGGGAGACGATCCGTCCCGTCAGCTGGTTCGGCAGTCCCTTTTTTGCATCGTGGTATTTGAAAAGGGATACTTTTAATAGTGATATTAAAATGATACTTTAATATAGAGAAAGTTTAGATAGCGATATAAAAAATGATCCTTTAAATTGAGAAACTTAAAATAGCGATTTAAAAAAAGAGAAACTTTAAAATTGAGATACTTCAAATAATGATAATTAAAAATAGAGATACTTTAATTAGATACATTTTAAATAGCATACCATTAAAATTGTGATACTAATTTTTAAGAAGAGAACATAAAGGTGACTTATGAGACAAGCATCCATACCAGTAAGAGAAATTAAGGGAATTGGGGAGAAGACAGAGAAGCTGCTGGCCAGGCTGGGCATCCGGACGGCAGACCAGCTGACCCACCACTATCCCAGGTGTTATATTACTTACCCGGACCCCATCCCCGTAAGTGAGGTCCGGACCGGCATCCGCTGCTCCATAGAGGCCAGCCTGGATTCCCCGGTCCATATGCGGACGACCAGGCGGGTCAAGATCTGCTCCTGCCTGGTAAAGGACGGGACCGGCAGCCTCTTTCTGCGTTGGTTTAACATGCCCTATCTCAGAAACAGCCTGCAGCAGGGAGAGACTTACATCTTTACCGGAATCCCGGTCTTTAAGGATGGGCGGATGATGATGGAGCAGCCGGAGGTCATGAAGAAGGATAAGTACACGGACCAGGCCCAGACCCTGCAGCCGGTCTACCCCCTGACGGCCGGCCTGTCCAACAGGACCCTGAGAAAGGCTCAGAAAGAGGCCCTGGATATGGTGGATACCGGGGACTACCTGCCCGAGTCCGTCAGGGCCTACTATGACCTGATGCCTGAGGGACCGGCCTTAAGGGAGATTCATTTTCCCGTCAGCCCGGACCGTCTTGACCAGGCCAGAAAAAGAATCATTTTTGATGAGTTTTTCCGTTTTTTTGCCTCCCTTTCCCTGGTAAGAGACAGGGAAGAAAAGGCCCTCAATCATTATATGATCCCCTTTGATGACCGGATGGAGGCCTTTGTGGCCGGCCTGCCCTTCTCACTGACAGAAGCCCAGAGGGAGGCCATAGAAGATATCCGCAGGGATTTTTCCGGAACCACAGCCATGAACCGGCTGGTCCAGGGAGATGTGGGCTCCGGTAAAACTGTTGTGGCGGCAGCCGCCATCTACGGTGTGGTCCTGGCCGGCCACCAGGCAGCCCTCATGGCCCCCACTGAGGTCCTGGCCAGGCAGCACTATGAGACCTTCCGGACTTTTCTGGATCCCTATGGCATAAAGACCGACCTGTTGACCGGGTCCACCCGGGCGGCAGAAAAAAGAAGGATTTTGCAGGAATGTGCCTCAGGAGAGATCCAGATCCTCATCGGCACCCACGCCGTCATAGAAAAGGCCGTCTTCTTTAAGAGCCTGGCCCTGGTAGTCACCGACGAGCAGCACCGGTTCGGAGTCCGCCAGAGGGAGGCCTTCATGAAGAAGGGGCAAGACCCTCACGTCCTTGTCATGAGCGCCACACCCATACCCAGAACCCTGGGCATCATTCTTTACCGGGACCTGGATGTGACCATCATAGACCAGTTACCGGCCTCCAGGCTGCCTGTAAAAAACAGTGTGGTCGGCCAGTCCTACCGGCCTGCGGCCTGGCACTTTCTGGAGAAGCAGGCGGCTGCCGGCCACCAGGCCTTTGTCATCTGTCCTATGATCGAGGAAAATGAAAAGCTGGAGCTGGAGAGTGTGAATTCCTATGCTGCCAGCCTGGCAGCGGCCCTGCCGCCCTCTGTCCATGTGGAGGCTCTGACCGGTCCCATGCCCGCTGCCAGAAAGCAGGAAGTCATGGACCGGTTCCTGGCCAACCAGACCCAGATTCTGGTGTCCACCACCGTTATTGAGGTGGGGATTGACGTTCCCAATGCCACAGTCATGCTCATAGAAAATGCAGACCGTTTCGGCCTGGCCCAGCTTCATCAGCTGAGGGGCCGGGTAGGCAGGGGCAGGGCCCAGTCCTACTGTATCTTCCTGTCCGCCTCGGACAAGGAGGAAGCCAGGGAAAGACTATCGATCATCGGCCATTCCAACAATGGTTTCGAGATTGCCGAAGAGGACTTGAAGCTGCGGGGCCCGGGAGATTTTTTCGGAACCAGGCAGAGCGGGACCATGAATTTTGCCCTGGGAGACATTTACGCCAATGCCGATATCATGAAAATGGCTTCGGATGCGGTGGACCATCTGAGGGAGGAAGGCTATGATTTTGCCTCGGAGCCAGCCTTTTCCCTGGACCAGAGCCTGGGCTTTGCCAGAAGCATTTAGCCGTAAACATATTTAATACAAGTGGTCCTTTATTCCTTGACAAAAATTTTAGTTATTATAAAATAAATATTAGAAATTATATTATTTATTGAGCAGGGTTTTGGAGCTTGCGAAACCCAGGGCAAGCCGGGGGTTTGTCTGCTGGCCTGGCAGGGCCGGAGCTACTTTGGGATATGGTCCGGTCCGGAATCCTCAGGAATTCCGGATGGAGGCAGGAGACAGATGAGAGTAATTGCAGGAACAGCCAGAAGATTACAGCTTAAGACTTTAGAGGGGCTCGATACGCGTCCTACGACAGACCGGATCAAAGAGACCCTTTTTAATATGCTTTCTTTTGGTATGGAAGGGAGTCATTTCCTGGACTTGTTCGCCGGCAGTGGAGGCATCGGTATCGAAGCCCTCAGCCGGGGAGCGGCAGAGGCGGTTTTCGTCGAGAGAAACGGTAAGGCCGCAGCCTGCATTAGGGATAATCTCAAGCATACCAGGCTGGAAGACCGGGCTACTCTGATGGTCCGGGACGCGGTCACAGCTCTCCGCCTTATGGAAGGCCGTCAGCCCTTTGATTACATTTTCATGGATCCTCCCTACGGCAGGCTGCTGGAGAAGGAGGTCCTGCTCTATCTGGGCCAGTCCGGTCTCTGTGGTCCCCGGACCCTGGTCATCGTGGAATCAGACCTGGACACAGACTTTGATTACCTGGACCAGACAGGGCTTGAGATCGTCCGGGAAAAGGTCTATAAGACCAACATGCACACCTTTCTCAGGCGGCCTGACTAAAAAAATAATACAGAAAGCAGAGGACACAGAACTTTATGACTACCGCCATTTATCCAGGCAGTTTTGACCCCATCACCTACGGACATCTTGACGTGATCGAACGTGCCGCCAAGGTATTTGACCGATTGATTATCGGAGTTCTGAACAATTATAGCAAGAAGGGCCTCTTCTCAGTGGAGGAGAGACTGGAGATGATCAAGGAAGTAACCTTCCAGTACCCTAATGTGGAGATCATGGCCTTCGATGGCCTCCTGATTGATTTCACGGACAAGGTCGGAGCCCAGGTGATCGTCCGGGGCATCCGGGCCGTATCGGATTTTGAGTATGAGCTCATGATGGCCCAGACCAACAAGCGGCTCAAGGATAATGTTGAGACCGTCTTTTTCGCTACCAGTGCCGAGTACTCCTACGTCAGCTCCAGCACTGTGAGAGAGCTGGCTTATTTTGGGGGAGAGATCGACCAGTTCGTGCCCCCCAGTGTCCGGCAGAGAATCTTGGAGAAATATTGAAATAGTAAATATATATACATAAGGAGAGTAAAGAACCATGGCAGATATGACGATGGAACAGTTGATCGATGAAATTGAAGTTTATATTGATAACTGCAAGACAGCAGGCGTCCTCAGCGGCGGAAGTATGATCAAGGTGAACAGGGAGGAGCTCCTGGCCATGCTCGAAGAGCTTCACACCCAGCTTCCCCGGGAGCTGGCAGAGGCCCGGCAGGTACTGAGAACCAAGGAAGCCATTATCGCCGATGCCAAGTCCAAGGCAGACAGGATTGTCAAAGAGGCTGCCAAGGAGGCCGGCACCATGATCGAGAATCATGAGATCGTAAACATGGCTAACCTCAGGGCTGCCGATATTATGGGTGAGGCCCAGAAGGAAGCCGATGAACTGTCCTCTTCCTCCAGGGAGAATGCCAGGGCTGTCCAGACCGGAGCCCTTCAGTATGCCCAGAACATGCTGGAAGGACTGGAGTACATGTACAGCAGCATCATTTCCCAGGAGCAGGACTACTTTGAGGCTATCATCGACAAGCTGAGAGAGCAGCACAGCCAGATCCTCGCCGACAAGCAGGAGATCGACATGCAGCTGGGCGCAGGCGGCAGAATGACCCGCAGCAGAGAGCAGTTTGAAAAGAAGGAAGAGCCGGCTGAGGCAGGCGCTAAAGAGGAATAAAGAAGACTGACTACATCTTGTGTGTAAGGGCAGATATGAAAGGGTGACCCTACCCCATACAGACCCTTTTCTCTTGCCCACATAATGTTGCCTACTTGCCGAGATTAATTCTTGACAAAGATTTTGGCCATGTGTATAATAGCAAGAGTATGAGTAAAATGAGGTTGATAAATGATGACGATTAATATTTCAGAAATTCTATCAGCCCCGTCTGTATCCAGGACTTACACGGTCTGTCCCGGCTTTGAGAGGCTGAAGCTTAGAAGGCAGTCTTACCCGGTCAGCCACAAGGAGGATTTCCTCCTGCAGGTGGAGAAGAGGGAGGACGGCAGCCTGACCGTAGCCGGAGAGACGGAGATCAGGATTTTGATGCCCTGTGACCGTTGTCTTGATGAGGTGGAGATGACCTTTCCTGTCCATATAGACAGAAAGATTCCTCTGGCTTCTTCAGAAGATACAGATGAAGCTCCAGACAAAGATGAACTGAGTTTTCTGGACGGATGTATGTTAGATGTGGATAAACTTGTCTGTGACGAGGTTGTGGTCGCACTCCCATCAAAGGTTCTCTGCAGAGAAGACTGTAAAGGATTGTGCAGTACCTGCGGCGCGAATCTCAACCATGAGACCTGCAGCTGCGGTCACGAAACATCAGATTTACGGATGGCGGCAATCCAGGATATCTTCCGGGAATTTAATCAGGGAAAGTGATGGCGGGATCTTTGTCAAAAATAGATTGAGCAAGAGGAGGTGTGACCATGTCTATTTGTCCAAAGAATAAGTCTTCCAAGGGAAGAAGAGATCGTCGTAGAGCAAACTGGAAGATGAGTGCTCCTACGTTAGTAAAGTGCAGCAAGTGCGGTGCTTTAACGATGCCCCACAGAGTCTGCAAGGCTTGTGGCAGCTATAATAAAAAAGAGATCGTAGCTGTTGATTAATCGAATCATATGGCTTGGTTACAGGGTTTTACAGAAATGAAGTAAAACCCTGTTTTGCGTTTCAGGGATAATTGCCGCCAGTCTTGTTTTGAATCTGTCTGGTGTCTGTCCCTGGTCTTGCTATGAATCTGTAAGGGTCTGCTGTGGTACTTGCCGGCAGCTCTCTCCTTATCCCCAAAAATATTTGCATAAGGCTGGTCTGGTATGTTAAAATAAGGCAGTCTGTCAGCATAGACGGGGGCTTGACCCGGCCGGGCTGACAGGAATTCAGAATTTTTAGTCATTGACGGATGAAACTGAGTAGGATCCAGGGATTGTACCCTGGATTTTTTAAGGAAGGCCAGGCTGGGCTGGAGAGGAAGAGGCAGACCCTGGCCTGAACAGATAAAGGAAGCCCATAACCTTTGGAGGAGAAAAGGATGAGCAAACAGGTGAACCATTTAAATAGAAACACAAAGATTCTGTCCGGGACCAGGACCGGTACGCCTATCCTGTGCCTGGCTATTTATGTATCCTTTTACCTGGTATTTTTCCTGACCTATTTTGCCCAGCGCATCCACCCCGGCAGGCTGACCAACCTTGGTATAGAGACCGTCACTGCCGTGATGGAGGCAGGCTTTTTCCTGGCGGCCGGTATCCATGTGGCCCAGGCCTGGAAGACGGCGGGCCGGGATAAGGGAAGAGGCAGAAGAGGGGAGTATTTTACCCGGCTCATGTTAAGGGCAGCCTTTCACAGTCTGCTGGCTTATGTCCTGATCGGTATTCCCGTGGATGTCCTGGTCAGGGGCCACCACTTTTTTGTGGCGGTTAAGAATATTCTGGCTATTATATCCCTGCCTAAACTGGCGGCTCCTTTTCTAAGCCTGACCATGGTCTACCTGCTGGCGGCCCTGGCCTGGCCCCGGTGGAGGAGCCTGCGGGAGAGCAGCCTGACCGTTGCCCTCCTGTCCCTGGCAGGCCTGGCCTTTTTCTTCCTGCCCGAAGGGATCTTAGGCTATGGCCTTTTAGGCGTCTTTTTTGGAGGAGACAGCATCGGCTGTATCCCCATAGCAACCCACCTGGCCATCTTCTTTCTGGGTGCCCGCTGCGGCGGCAGGGACAGCTACTCGGTCTTTGACCTTGTTAACCTGGCAGTACTGACCTTTTTTGGCTTTATGGCAGGAGTCTTTTATATACTGGGAAGCAGGGAAGGCATCTTTATGATGGCAGGCTTTGTGGCTGCTTTTGCTATCATGTGGATTCTAAAGCTCCTGACCCCCCTCCTGGAATTACTCTATCATGGGGCAGAGTCCCTGGCAGGCCTGGCCAGGACCCGGGTGGTCTATGTCTGGACGGGGGATAATGATACCGCCTCGGCCTTCCACAGGACCAGTGTTTATCTGCTGGGCTACCTTCTTCTTTTCGGACTCATGGCCCTTCTGGTATTCATGCCTTTTGTGGAGGCAGGCAGGTCCCTGGTCTGGGTCGGTGACGCCCTCAACCAGTATGTGCCCAAGCTCCACCGCTTCCTCCGCTATGTGCCGGGGGTCTTCCATGACATTTTCCAGGGCAACCTGGATTTCCAACAATATGATTTTACTTCCGGTATGGGGTCCCAGGTGGCCATCTCCTATGACCCTGTCTACTGGCTTTACCTTTTACTGCCCAAGGGAAATATTGACCTGACCTATACCATCATGACCCTGGTCCGTTTCTTCTTAGCCGGCCTGTCCATGATGGCCATGGCCCTCTATTTTAAGAAGTCCTACCTGGCTTCCCTGCTGGCAGGAATCTGCTATGCCTTCTCCGGCTTCATGCTCTATGCCGGTATCAGGCATTTCCAGTTTATTACCCCTCTGATCCTCCTGCCCCTCATGGTCATGGCCATGGAGCAGCTGATCAGACATGGGAAATGGTATATGATGACAGTCCTGGTGGCTTTGTCCCTGCTCTGTTCCTACTATTTCCTCTATATGAATACCATAGCCCTGGGCTTCTATTTTGTCTGCCGGGTCCTCTGCACCAAAGAATACCGTAAGCTTAAGTTTTTCTTTGCCAGGGGCTTTACCATAGTGGGCAGCTATGTCCTGGGTGCCATGATAGGCGGACTCTCCCTCTTTACCTCCTTCGGAAGCTACCTGACCTCCGGAAGGACAGGGGAGAAGGCGGCCAATTCCATGATTACCAAGTCCATGCTTTTCTACAGGATGGAGTGGATCATGGACCTCTTTATTTCGTCCTGTACCTACATATTTTCACCGGGCAACTGGCTGAAGATCGGCACCATTCCCCTGGCCGTCTACGGGGTGGTCCTCTTCTTTACCAGGGACAAGAAAAAGGAGAAGAAGTTTTTCTTTATCCTTCTGACCCTCTTCGCCATCTTCCCGGTATGCGCCTACATTTTCGGAGGCTTTTCCAATATCAATAACCGCTGGTCTTACATCTACACAGCCTTCCTATGTTTCGCCATAGCCGAGTGCTTTGACGCCATGGACCGGCTGAGCCTCTTAGAGACCAGGATCATGACTGGCCTGGCCGTCTATTACAGCCTGCTGGTGGTATTTGCGGAGAAGTTCCACTCACCTTCAGTCTGCGGCTCCTGTGCCTTTGTGGCCCTGACCCTGGCCCTGATGCTTCTGGCTAATACAGGCAGGGTCGACATCCGTAAGGGGACCCTGCAGGCCCTGGTTCTGCTGGTTTCCCTGGTCACGGTCCTCTACAACAGCAATGTCTACCTGCTGCAGACCTCGGACAAGACGGGGGAGACCCTGGTGGAGCAGTACACCCGCTATAATTCGGATAAGTACCTGGGAGCTACATCCCTGCGCTATCTGGACCAGCTTCCTGACTATGACGGGGAGGACGGCTTTTTCCGCAGTGTGAACTTAAAGACCAAGATGACCACCCGCTGCAGCAGCCTGGTTTATGGATATAAGGATATCGCGACATTTTCTTCGACCCTGACCGGCAGTATCGTAGACTACAACCGGATGATGGGCAACTGCGACTGGACCATGGTCAGCCTCTTTGACTATAATTCCAGGACCATCATGAACGAGCTGGCAGCGGTGAAATATATGGGAGTGTCTTCCTCCAACTGCCGGGAGATGATTCCCTATGGTTACGAGAAGGTTTTTGACACCCAGACAGGGGACAAGTCCTGGCCTATCTATGAGAACCAGTACGCCCTGCCGGTGGGCTATACCTATCCCACCATCACTCCGGCTTCCAGTCTTGATGGCCTGTGCGCTGCCCAGAAGCAGGAGGCCAGCCTCTTGACGGCCATCGTGGATGACCAGGATCTGGCAGCCGACAGCAACCTGACCCGGATAGATGACCTGCCTTTGACCGTGGAGAAACTTGCCTGCAGTAAGGTGGACTACGACGGCATCGACATCAAGGATAGCATCCTGACCATCCAGAAGCCCAATGCCTCGGCAACCTTCTACTATGATATGCCAGAAGGGTCTGAGGTCTACATGTCCTTTAAAGGTGGAATCTATGAGACCAACGACGGCAAGGAACATGTCAAGAGCATGATCCTGGAATACGGGGACCAGACCTACACTACTGCCTTCCGGTCAGATACTTATAATACAGGCCAGGAGGAGTGCGTGATGAACCTGGGCTACTATCAGGATGGCGGCCAGGGGTCCTTTACCATCCGCTTTGGCAAAGAGGGGATCCTTCGCTGTGAAGGCATCGACGTCTATGCCCAGCCCATGGCAAGCTACCCGGACCGGGTGGCAGTCCTTGGGGAAAATGTTCTTGAGGATGTGAAGGTATCCAATAATACCCTGGAAGGAAATGTGGATCTGCCTTCCGATAAAATGCTTGTGATTGCCCTTCCCTACCAGAGCGGCTGGACCGCCTGGATTGACGGGAAGCGGGTTAACATACAAAAAGTAAACTACCAGTATATGGGATTGAATGTGCAGGCAGGCCGGCACAGCATCCGGCTTCACTACCAGATTCCGGGGCTGCGGATCGCCTTTAGCTTTATGGCTTTGGGAATCCTTCTCTTTGCGGCCATCATTGCTTTCAATCATTTCCGGAGAAAAAAGACATATCGACATTAGGAAGGAGTTCTTTTTATGAGTAAGTATACAGTGGTAGCCTTAGATGCCATGGGCGGGGACAATGCCCCCTCAGAGATCGTCAAGGGTGCCGTGGACGCGGTAAATGAGCGCCCTGATGTGAAGGTCCGTCTCTACGGTGACGAGGCCAGAGTCAATATGGTTCTCGGTGGTTACAGCTACAACAAGGACCAGGTGGAGGTAATCCATACGACCCAGGAGATCGAGGTGGAGGAATCACCGGTTTCCGCCATCCGGACCAAGAAAGATTCATCCCTGGTCCGGGCTATCCAGTCCGTCAAGCTGGGGGAGAGTGACGCTGTGGTGTCCGCCGGCAGTTCCGGTGCCGTTCTGGTGGGCGGCCAGGTTCTGATCGGCAAAAGCAAGGGAGTCAAAAGAGCGCCTTTAGCACCCCTGGTTCCCACGGAAAAGGGTGTGTCCCTGCTCATCGACTGCGGGGCCAATGTGGACGCCAGACCGGAGCACCTGCTCCAGTTTGCCCAGATGGGCTCCATATATATGGAGCATGTGGTAGGAATCCCCAATCCTAAGGTAGCCATCGTCAATATCGGAACCGAGGAGAACAAGGGTAATGCCCTGGTCAAGGAAGCCTTTCCCCTCCTCAAGGAATGCAAGACCATTAATTTTACCGGCAATATCGAAGCCAGGGACATACCGGCAGGCGGGGCCGATGTCATCGTGACAGAGGCTTTTGTAGGCAATGTCATCCTGAAGCTGGAGGAAGGTCTGGCCAAGACCATCCTCAAGATCGTCAAGGAGGGCATGATGTCCTCTGTGAGGGGTAAGATCGGCGGCCTTCTGGTCAAGCCGGCCCTCAAGGAATCCCTGAAAATGTTTGACGCCACAGAGCATGGCGGAGCCCCCCTCTTAGGCCTGAAGGGGCTGGTGGTCAAGATTCACGGCAATGCTACAGCCAAGGAGACCAAGCACGCCATTTTCCAGTGTGTCACCTTCAAGGAGCAGGCCATCAATGAGAAGATCGCCGCCAATCTCACCGTGCCCAAGTCTCCGAAAAAAGCCAGAGAGGAAGCATGAGCATGAAAGAGTCGCGTCTTAACCAGCTGGCCCTTTTGGAGGACCGGCTGGATTATCATTTTAAAAGCAGACATCTTCTGGACCTGGCCCTGACCCACAGTTCCTATGCCAACGAGCACAAAGGCAGGAAGAAGACCAACAATGAGCGGCTGGAATTTTTGGGTGATGCCGTTCTGGAGCTGGTGGTATCCTCTTTTCTCTTTAAGGCCTATCCCACCTATGCCGAAGGTCAGCTGACCAAGCTCAGAGCCAGTCTCGTCTGCGAGTACAGCCTGGCCATCTGTGCCAGGGAGATCAATCTGGGAGACTACCTCCTGCTCAGCAGGGGAGAGGATATGACAGGGGGAAGAGAGAGGGATTCCATCCTCTCTGACGCCTATGAGGCAGTGATCGGCGCCATCTACTTAGACGGCGGCTTTGACTGTGCCCGCGGCTTTATTGAGAGCTATCTCCTCCATGACATTGAGGATAAGAGCTTATTTTATGATGCCAAAACGATATTGCAGGAGATGATCCAGGGTGGTCTCGGCGGCAGGCTGACCTACCAGCTTGTCGGGGAGAGCGGTCCGGATCATGACAAGAAGTTCCGGGTGGAGGCCAGAATTGACGGAAAGCCTTACGCATCCGGTGAAGGAAAGACCAAAAAGGGGGCGGAGCAGATTGCCGCCTATCAGACCATTTTACTTTTGAAAAAGCAGTAGGTGGACCATGTATCTGAAAAGCATTGAAATCAATGGTTTCAAATCATTTGCCAATAAAATCGTGTTTGAATTTCCCCATGGAATCACCGGTATTGTGGGCCCCAATGGAAGCGGCAAGAGCAATATCGGCGACGCGGTCCGCTGGGTTTTGGGAGAGCAGTCTGCCAAGCAGCTGCGGGGCGCCAGGATGGAGGATGTCATTTTTTCGGGCACGGAACGACGCCGGCCCATGGGTTATGCCTATGTGGCCATCACCTTTGATAATGAGGCCGGAACCATTCCCCTTGACTACTCTGAGGTGACGGTGGCCAGGAGGGTCTACCGGTCTGGTGAGAGTGAGTATCTCTTAAATGGCAGCGTCTGCCGCCGCAGGGATATCGTGGAGCTCTTCTATGACACGGGAATCGGCAAGGAAGGCTACTCTATCATAGGCCAGGGTCAGGTTGAGAAGATCCTGAGCGGAAAGATCGAGGACAGCCGGGAGCTTTTTGACGAGGCCGCCGGCATAGCCAAATATAAGAAAAACCGGGCGGTGACCCGCAGGTCTTTAGAGAAGGAGAGACAGAACCTGGAGAGGGTGACTGACATTCTCACAGAGCTGGAAAAGCGGGCCGGCCCCCTGGAAAAGCAGAGCGAGAAGGCCAGGGAGTACCTGAGGCTTAAGGACCGGGAAAAAGACCTGGACCTGACCCTTTTCCTCTATGATTACAATCATCTTAAAGAGGAGGCCGGGGACCTTAAGGACCGCCACCAGATCGTCAGCGGGGACCTGGAGGCTACCAGGGACTCCTATGAAAAGATAAAAAAGGAAAATGCATCCTTCCAGGAGGAGGGGGACCGGGTCTCCCAGGCTGTGGAGGACAGGGAGTCTGTCCGGGAAAGCAGCCGGTCCAGGAAGGAAGAGGAGGACCAGCAGCTGGTCCTCTTAGAACAGAAAAGAGAAACCAACCTTCGCCTGATCGCCCACTATGATGAGCTCTGCGGCCAGATTGTGGAAGATATGGAGGAGAAGAAGGGCCAGATCGCGGACAGGGAAAGAGACCTGCTCACAGGCAGGGAGGCCCTGGCCGGCAAGGAAAAGCTTCTGGCCGGCAAAGAAGAAGAGCTGGAGGCCTGCCGGCAGGACCAGACCAGCTGTGAGGCCAGGATCGACCTGAGAAATAAAGAGATCTTCTCTCTCATGTCCAGCCAGACTGACATGAAAGAGAAGCTGTCCCGCTATGAGACCATGGAGGAACAGCTGGCCATAAGGGAGGCGGAATTCAACAGCCGCAGCCTGCGCATCCGCAGTGACCTGAAGGAGGCCAGGAAGCAGGAACAGGAAAATGAAGGCCTGCTGGCGGCAGCCCAGGGGAGACTGTCGGAGCGCAAAAGAGCCTGGGAGACCCTGAAAGCCCGGGAGGAGGCCATGAAGGAGGAGGAGGACCGGCTCCAGGCCCAGATCGACCAGGCCAACCAGGAATACCTCCGGGCCAGGTCCCGTTATGAGACCCTTTATAATATCTCAGAGCGCTATGAAGGCTACAACAGGGCCATCCAGAAGGTCATGGAACAAAAGGCACATAACCCCGGCATCATCGGTGTTGTGGCTGATATCATCAAAGTGGAAAAACGCTATGAGACCGCCATTGAGATCGCTCTTGGCGGGGCTCTGCAAAATATTGTCACCGAGGACAACCCGGTGGCCCAGAAAATGATCTCCTTCCTGAAAAAGGACAGACTGGGCCGGGCCACTTTCCTGCCCCTGACCAATGTCAGGCGGAGAAATATCGCCTTTTCTCCTGCCATACTGGAGGATGAGGGCGTAATTGGTGTGGCCAGCAGCCTGGTGACTGTGGACCAGCGGTTCGAAAGCCTGATCCAGTCTCTCCTGGGCCGGACCATCGTAGTGGATACCATGGACCATGCCCTTCTCTTATCAAGGAAGAATAATTTCAGTCTCAGGATCGTCACCATAGATGGCGAGCTCTTAAATCCGGGAGGCTCCATCACCGGCGGGGCCTACCGCCATTCCGGCAACCTGCTGGGAAGAAAGAGGGAGATCCAGGAATACAAGGCGGCCATGGAAGACCAGAAAGGCAAGAGAGACCAGACCGACCAGACCTTAAAGACCCGCAGACAGGAGAGGGAGGACTTCCATAAGGAGGTCAGGGAAAAGAAGGACCAGCTGGAAGAGATCGAACTGCAGATCCATGACCTTTCCCGGCAACAGCCCTTACTGAAAGAAAAGACCCAGGACCTGGTCCGCCAGGAAAAGGGTCTGGACAAGGAATACCAGATTCTCCGGGACCAGCTGGCCGAGATCCGGGACCAGAAGGAGGAACTGGCCCTCCAGGAAGAGGACCGGGAGCAGATCCACCGCCAGAATTCATCCAGCTTAGAAGACCTGCAGGAGGAGCTGGCCGCCATTAACAGCCGGCTCAGTGACCTGGACCAGGAGAAAAACCAGCTGATCCTGGAAGTGTCAAGGCTCAGGCAGCAGCTGGACTTCCTCAGCCAGGACAAGGACAGACTGGCTGCAGAGATCGTTACACTCAAAGAAAACCAGGCTAACAGCCTCAAAGAAAAAGCCCGGCTGGAGCAGGAGAACCAGGAGGCCTTAAGGCTTTCCGAGGACCACAGGCAGCGGTCAGACCAGATTAAGACAGAACTGAAGGCTCTGGACCAGGAATTAGCAAGTCTCAGGGAGCAGAGAAACCAGCTCCAGAAAAAGCAGAACCTGATCTTCCACCAGTTAGAAGACGAGAATGAGCGGCTGCTGAATCTGGAGAAGGAGAATACCAGACTTCAGGCCAGGGAGGAGAAGGTGAGAGAGGATCTGGACGACAGGATATCCTATATGTGGGATAACTATGAGATCACCTACAACCAGGCCTTGCGCATGTGGAGGGCTGCCCAGGCTGCCCAAGAGGAGGAAGACCAGCCGGATTCCAGGAACCAGGTCAACGCAAAGCCGGGAGAAGACCGGCCGGAATCCCAGGAGCCAGACCAGGGCGGAAAAGGGGCATCCTCTGTAAAGAAACAGAACAAGGGCCCGGAGGCCATGACGGCAGCCCAGGCCGGGAGATACCGCAAAGAGAAAAAGGAGGTCGGCCGCCTGATTAGAGACCTTGGCAATGTGAATGTCAATGCCATCGAGGAGTTCAAGGAAGTCGGTGAGAGATACCAGTTCATGAAGGGCCAGTATGAGGATATCAAGGAGGCGGAAAAGAAACTTGAAACCATGATTGACGACCTCAATAAGGCCATGAGGGACCAGTTCAGCAAAGAGTTCGGCAAGATCAAAGAGACCTTCACCAGGGTCTTTCAGGACCTCTTTGAAGGAGGCACGGCTTCCCTGGAGCTGATGGACGAGGAGGATATCCTGGAATGTGGTATCCGGATCATCGCCCAGCCCCCGGGCAAGAAACTGCAGAATATCCTGCTGCTCTCCGGAGGAGAAAGGGCCCTGACCGCCATCGCCCTGCTCTTCGCCATCCAGAAATTAAAACCCAGTCCCTTCTGCCTGCTCGACGAGATCGAGGCAGCCTTGGACGATGCCAATATCAACAGGTTTTCCAGGTATCTGAAGCGGCTGGCCAGGGATACCCAGTTTATCGTCATCACCCACCGGCGGGGAACCATGAGCGCGGCCGAAGCCCTCTATGGGATCACCATGCAGGAAAAGGGAGTGTCCACCCTGATTTCCGTGGACCTGATCGATGATAAAAGCATCAACTGACCAGAGGGACCCAGGGTCCTTTATTACCGGGCCGGACCGGGCCCGGTGCCCTAAGACATTTAAGCAGATTATGTGAGGAGAAATAAATGGAAGAGAAAAAAGGTTTTTTTCGGCGTCTGGTCGAAGGATTGACAAAAACCCGTAAAAATATAGCCTCCGGTCTGGATTCCATATTCCGGGGCTTCTCAAAGATCGATGACGATTTCTATGAGGAGCTGGAGGAGATCCTGATCATGGGTGACCTGGGCGTGGATACGACCATGACCATCATTGAGAATCTCCAGGACCAGGTCCGGGAGAAGAAGATCAAAGACCCCCAGGACTGCAGACAGCTGCTGATCGATATCATCAAGGACCAGATGGCTGTGGACGAGTCAGCCTACGATTTTGAGGACAGGACCTCCGTTGTCCTGGTCATCGGCGTCAACGGTGTGGGCAAGACTACCACCATCGGCAAGCTGGCCGCCCAGCTCAAGGGCAGGAAGAAGAAGGTCATGATGGCAGCGGCGGATACCTTCCGGGCGGCAGCCATAGAGCAGCTGACAGAGTGGTCCAACCGGGCCGGTGTAGATATCATCGCCCACCAGGAAGGGTCTGACCCGGCAGCGGTGGTCTATGACGCCTGCCAGGCAGCCAGGTCCAGGAATGTGGACATTCTTTTAGTGGATACGGCAGGAAGACTGCACAATAAAAAGAATCTGATGAACGAGCTCTCCAAGATCCGCCGGGTCATCGAGAGGGAATTCCCCGAAGCTTACCTGGAGACCCTCATCGTCCTTGACGGCACCACAGGCCAGAATGCCCTGGTCCAGGCCCGTCAGTTCAAGGAAGTCAGCGATATCTCCGGTATCGTCCTGACCAAGCTGGACGGAACCGCCAAGGGTGGTATCGCCATCGCCATCCAGGCAGAACTGGGCATACCGGTCAAGTATATCGGTGTGGGCGAGCAAATCGATGATTTACAGAAATTTGATCCGGATTCCTTCGTCAATGCTCTCTTTGAGAAACCGGAGGAAGAAGATGAAGGAGGAGAGGAAAATGAATAAGTTAAGTCTGGAAAAATTTGAAGAAGCCTATGACCTCCTGGAGCGGGTGGTCCTTCCTACTAATCTTATCTACAGTGATTATTTTTCCAGTTCTACTGGCAACCGGGTATATTTCAAGCCCGAGAACCTGCAGCAGACCGGTGCCTACAAGATCCGTGGCGCTTACTATAAGATTTCGACACTGACAGAGGAAGAGAGGGCCCGGGGACTGATCACAGCCTCCGCTGGCAACCATGCCCAGGGTGTGGCCTACGCGGCCCAGCGTTTCAAAGCTCCGGCCACCATCGTGATGCCCACCACCACCCCCCTTCTCAAGGTCAACAGAACCAAGGCCTATGGGGCCAATGTCCTTCTTTACGGGGATGTCTTTGATGAGGCCTGTGACAAGGCCCTGGCCCTGGCGGAAGAGCATGGTTATACTTACGTAGCCCCCTTTGACGACCTGGCCGTAGCCACAGGACAGGGATCCATAGCCATGGAGATCGTCAAGGAGCTGCCTACAGTAGACATGATCCTGGTTCCCGTGGGAGGCGGCGGCCTGGCCACAGGTATCTCCACTCTTGCTAAAATGCTTAATCCCAAGATCAAGGTAATCGGCGTGGAGCCGGAGGGAGCCAACTGCCTGCAGGCCTCTCTGGAGGCCGGCCACCCGGTGACCCTGCCCCATGTCAATACTATCGCCGACGGCACGGCGGTCAAGACACCGGGGACCCTTATTTTCCCTTATCTGCAGGAGAACCTGGATGACGTTATTACCATAGAGGATGAGGAGCTGATCGTGGCCTTCCTGGATATGCTGGAGAACCATAAGCTGGTCGTGGAGAATTCCGGCCTGCTGACAGTGGCTGCCTTAAAGCATATCCCCCAGGATAACCTGAAGGTGGTTTCCGTCTTAAGCGGAGGCAACATGGATATTATCACCCTGTCTTCCGTCGTCCAGTACGGACTCATCAAGAGGTCACGTATTTTCACCGTTTCTGTTTACCTGCCTGATATCCCGGGCCAGCTCACCAAGGTATCCCAGGTGATCGCTGACAAGCAGGGTAATGTCATCAAGCTGGACCACAACCAGTTTATCAGTGTCAACAGAAACCAGGCTGTGGAGCTGACCATCACCTTAGAGGCCTTTGGTCCCAGCCATAAGGAGGAGATCATCAAGGCTTTAGAGGAGGCCGGTTTCCATCCGGAGGAGAAGAATCCCAGGGGGACAACCATCGGATAAGCGGACAAATATCTTGCAAAACCAAGGATGTCTGTTATAATTAGAGCATGAATCATGAAACATGCTCTGCAGCATGTTTTTGTCATGACAGGATGACATTTTTCATCTATGAAGGAGGCCATTATGGATAAAGAGAACAGGAACTCTTATAATATAGAAGACGTGGGACAGGTTCAGATTGCCGATGAAGTAATCGCGGTCATCGCAGGCCTGGCAGCCACAGAGGTGGAGGGCGTTACCAAAATGTCCGGCAACATCACCAATGAGATTGTCAGCAAGCTCGGTATGAAGAATCTTTCCAAGGGAGTCAAGGTAGAGATCCAGGACCAGGATGTAGAGGTTACTTTAAACCTTGTCCTTGCCTACGGAGTAAGCATCCCCAGAACCTCCAAGGAGGTCCAGGAAAAGGTGAAGAACGCCATCGAGAATATGACCGGCATGACCGTGAGGGAAGTGAATATCCGCATCGCCGGCATTGATATGGGGGAGGAATAGACTCCTGTCTGCTTCAGGGGGAGATCCTTTACCCGGCCTGTCTGAACTGCTTTTGATTTTAAAAAATACTTGAACCCGCGGAGGACTACATATGAAGATGTCAAGAAGAAAGCTGAGAGAAACGATCTTTCTGCTCTTATTCCGAATCGAATTTAACACACCGGAGGAACTGCGGGAGCAGATGGACTGGTTTTTTGAAAAAAGCGAAGAGTATTCGCCGGATGACACCCGGATGATCCGGGACAAGATAGAGGACATCCTCTCAAGACTGCCTGAGATCGATGGCATCATCAGCGAGATTTGTGAAGGCTGGAGCATCAGCCGCCTGGGAAAGGCGGAACTGGCCCTGCTCCGGCTTGCGGTTTACGAGATCAGGATGGATGACAGCATTCCTACAGGGGTAGCCATCAATGAGGCGGTGGAACTGACCAAGATCTACTGCAGTGAGGAAGCACCCCGTTTCGTGAACGGTGTACTGGCCAAGCTGGCGAAATAAGACATAAGAGATTATGATACAGCGGCGGGGAAGGATCCTGCCGCTTTTTTTACCAGGAAAGAAGGCACAGGTATTCGGGAAAACCAGTATGAAAAGAGAGACCACATTTTCCGTCTCCCAGGTGAATTCTTATATTCACCGCATTTTCGAGGGGGACTATGCTTTAAAAAGAATAAAGATCCGGGGAGAGGTATCCAATTGTAAATACCACTCTTCCGGCCATATATATTTTACCCTGAAGGATGAGAAAAGTGCCTTAAGCTGCGTCATGTTTTCCTCGGACCGGACCCGGGGCTTAGGCTTCCGGCTGGAGAACGGCCAGTCCGTGGTGGCGGAGGGCAACATCACCGTCTACATAAGAGACGGGGCCTACCAGCTCTATGCCAGAAAGATCAGCTTAGATGGCACCGGGGCTCTCTATCTCATGTTTGAGCAGAGGAAACAGGAGCTCTATGAAAAGGGTTATTTTGATTTTGACCGCAAGAAGCCCCTGCCTGCCTACCCCAGGCACATCGGTATCGTCACTGCCTCCACCGGGGCTGCCATCAGGGATATCCAGAGCGTGGCCAGGAGGCGGAACCCCTATGTCCAGCTCTACCTTTACCCGGCCAGAGTCCAGGGAGAGGGGGCTGCCAGGGAGATCGCCCAGGGTATCCGCTTTTTCGACCGGGCCGGGGTGGATGTCATCATCATCGGCCGGGGAGGAGGATCCATCGAGGACCTCTGGGCTTTCAATGAATTGGAGGTGGCCGATGCCATCTACCAGGCCAGGACCCCTATCGTGTCGGGAACCGGCCATGAGATCGATAACACCATCGCGGACTACTGTGCCGACCAGAGGGCGGCCACACCATCGGCGGCCTGCGAACTGGTGGTTCCTGACATAGGGACCATCCTCATGCAGCTGGATAATTATTCCGACAGTCTCCAGTATCTGATGGACCAGAAGTTGTCGGCAGCCAGCCGTCAGCTGACCCTGCTCCAGTCCAGACTGGAAAATGCCAGACCCCAGAAAAAGCTTCACGACCAGAAGCTGCTGGCCCAGGCCTTGTCCATGCGTCTGGGAAGGGCAGCCGAAGCTAAGCTGGCCATGAGGAGGCAGGACTACCAGCTGCTTTTGGAGAGACTTTCAGCCCTTTCACCGGCTTCCAGATTAAGAGGCGGTTACGTTTTTGCCCAGGACCTGGAGGGCAGGGCCCTATCTTCAGCTGCCATGCTGAAGCCCGGTGACCCCCTGCAGCTGGTATTCTCAGATGGTCAGGCTCTGGTTAAGACCCTGTCGGTGGATCTGCAGGAAGACAAAGATCGATGATAATCTAAAAGAATTGAGGAGAGATATCTATGGCTAAGGCGAAGTTTTCTGTGGAAGCTGCCTTCGAGGAGCTGAATCAGATCATAGAAAAGATGGAGGATCCGGACTTAAGTCTCAGTGACTCCATGACCTATTATAAAAAGGGGGTCAAGCTGCTGGAAAAATGCGGCAAGACCCTGGACCAGACGGAAAAAGAAATGATTGTATTACAGGAGGGACAAAATGAGCTCAGCCTTGAAGGAACAGATCAGCAGGAGAACCAGTGAGATAGAAGAGACCATCTATGCCTACCTGCCTCCGGCGGAGGGACTCCAGAAGACTGTGATCTCCGCCATGGAATACACTCTGAAGGCAGGGGGCAAGCGGCTTCGGCCCATGCTCATGGATGAGACCTTTAAAAGCTTTGGCGGCACAGACCGGGAGCTCATCGAGCCCTTCATGGCCGCCATGGAGATGATCCACACCTACTCCCTTATTCATGACGACCTGCCCTGTATGGATAATGATGATTACCGCCGGGGCAAGCCCACAGCCCATGTGGTCTATGGGGAGGATATGGCCCTGCTGGCCGGGGACGCCCTCTTAAACTATGCCTTTGAAGTGGCCGCCAGGGCCTTCCGGGGAGATGAGAGGGACATCAACACTGCCAGAGCCTTCCGGGTTCTCACCAGCAAGCCCGGCATCTCCGGAATGATCGGAGGCCAGGTGATCGATGTGGAGAACACAGGGAAAGTTATAAACTTAGATATCCTCATGACCATCCATAAGCTGAAGACAGCTGCCTTGATCGAGTGCTCCATGATGATCGGAGCCATTTTGGCTGGGGCAGATGATCAGGTAGTGAAAAAGGTGGAGAAGATTGCTTCCGGCATAGGAATCGCCTTCCAGATCCAGGATGATATTCTGGACGTGACCAGCAGTGAGGAAGTTCTGGGCAAGCCGGTAGGCAGCGATGAGAAAAATGAGAAGATTACCTATGTCAGCTTAAAGGGCCTGGACCAGGCTGCCGCTGACGTAGACAGATACACAGAAGAGGCCATCCGTATTTACGACAGTCTTGGCCTGGAAAATGCATTCTTAAGAGACCTGCTGCTTTCCCTGACCAGACGGAAAAAATAAGTTATGAGTGAGCCTAAAGATAAAAAAATGACCCGTCTTGACCTGGCCCTTCCGGCCCTGGGCCTGGCCCAGTCCCGGGAGAAAGCCAAGAAAATGATCCAGAGCGGAAATATTTATGTGAATGGCCGTCAGGTGACCAGGCCTTCCCAGGCCACCGGCCCCGAAGACCGGATTGAAGTCCGGGGCCAGGTTCTGCCCTATGTCAGCAGGGGTGGTCTCAAGCTGGAGAAGGCGCTTCAGGTTTTCGGACTGGAATTAAAGGGCAGGATCTGTATGGATGTGGGGGCCTCCACGGGAGGATTCACTGACTGCATGCTGCAGAATGGAGCTGCCAGGGTATACGCCCTTGATGTGGGCAGGGACCAGCTGAGCCCCAGCCTCCGACAGGACCCCCGGGTAGTCTCCATGGAAGAGACCAATATGAGATATGTGACCCCGGACATGATTCCGGAGCCTGTCTCTTTTGCCAGTGTGGATGTATCTTTCATCTCTCTGACCATGATCCTTGGTCCCCTCAAGGCCTGTATGGCCCCGGGCGGTCAGGCAGTCTGCCTGGTCAAGCCCCAGTTTGAGGCCGGCAGGGGCCAGGTAGGCAAGAAGGGGGTGGTCCGGTCTGCTAAGATTCATAAGACCGTGATCGCATCCGTGGCAGACTACGCCCGCTCCATAGGCTGGAAGGTGGAAGACCTGACCTGGTCACCGGTCCGGGGACCGGAAGGAAATATAGAGTATCTGCTCTACTTTTCCCTGCCTGCTGACCAGCCGGAGGACTGGTTACCAGACCTACATGCAGACCGGTTATCAGACCAACATACAGATCAGTTGTCAGACCAGCCGGAAGACCGCTCATCAGATCTGGAGGCCAGGGCCGATTATGACCAGCTGTCCAGAGGGACTGGCCAGGCAGATCTTTATTGCCAGGCCAAGGACCAGGCCGGTAAGGTTAATGAAGGTGAGATTAGAATTCTGGTGGACCAGGCTCACAGCAGCCTTGGCAAGGACAAAGCCTGACGGAGCCAGCAGGAACCTGCAAGGACAAAGCCTGACGGAGCCAGGAAGAACCTGCAAGGACAAAGCCTGACGGAGCCAGGAAGAACCTGCAAGGACAAAGCCTGACGGAGCCAGGAAGAACCTGCAAGGACAAAACCAGACCGAAGCTAGGAAGCCAGGAAGAACCTGCAAAGACAAAACCTGACCGAAGCCAGCAGGAACCTGCAGGGACAAAGCCTGACGGAGCCAGGAAGAACCTGCAAGGGAAAAGTCTGACCAGAGCCAGATAAGATAAAGAAAGAAACACATGACCAGGGTCCTGAAAGAGAGACAGGGACGAAGACAGGCCGGGCCCTTCAAGGGATATATAGAAAACTGGAGAACTTATGAAACATTTTCTGATTATCGCAAACAAAAAAAAGGATACCAACTTGCAGATTTCGGAGAGAATCCGGACCTACCTGCAGGACCGGGGGGCTGTCTGCCACATCTATGACGAATATTACCGGGAAGAAAATAAGAAGATCACTGTTCCGGAGGATACCCAGTGTATCCTGGTCATAGGCGGAGACGGGACCATCCTGTCGGCGGCCGGCCAGCTGGTGGGCAGGCACATTCCCCTTATGGGAGTGAATCTGGGAACCCTGGGCTTTCTGGCAGATGTCAAGCCTACAGACCTGGAGGATACCCTGGAGAGACTTTTAAAGGGTGATTACCAGATCGAGGAGAGGCTGATGATCTCCGCCAAGATCTACCAGAAGGGGGAATGTTCGGCAATCTATACGGCCCTCAATGATTTCAATATTCACCGGCGGGGCGATTCCAACAATATCGGCCTGAAGGTGAAGATCAATGATGTGGTCATAGACCGCTATAACGGAGATGGAGTCATTGTCTGCACTCCCACCGGAGCCACCGGCTATAATCTTTCGGCGGGAGGCCCCCTGATCAACCCCACCTGCCGCAATTTTGTAATCACCCCCATCTGTGCCCATGCCCTGACGGCCAGGAGTATCGTTCTGGCGGAGAATGACGTGGTTAAGATCACCATGGAGGAGATCCGGGGAGACGGCTACGAGGAGGCAGTATTTGCCTGTGACGGCATCAAGGGAGTCCGGATGAAACCCGGTGATTATGCCGTCATCTACCGGGCCCACGTGACAACCCCCTTTATCAGGATGAGAGAAGTAAGCTTTGTTCAGATTCTCAAGGAAAAGCTTTTGTATCCTATTTCTTAGCAGCCTGCCAGCAGTTCATCCCAATTGCTGCGCAGGTAAATCATCCCAATTGCTGCACAGGTAAAACGTCCCGGGGGCTATGCAGGTAGAATAGCTCAGACGCCGGCCGGCAGGGCAGGACTTGTCTTGCAGGTTTCCTTAAACTGCCTTTGAAAGCCAGGCCGGGTCCGGGAAAAGACCATTGCCGGGCTGCCGGAAAATCTATAGAAAGACGAAATATAATCACTGGAGAAGGGAATATGAAAAGTAGAAGACAGGAGAAGATTCTGGAAATCATTAAAGAGCAGGATGTGGAAACCCAGGAGGAACTGACCCGCCTTTTGGCCAGGGCCGGATTCTCCTCAACCCAGGGGACGGTATCCAGAGATATCCGCGAGCTGAAGCTGACCAAGGTTACCGGCGAGAACGGCCGCCAGAAGTATATGGAAAGAAAAGTGGAGGACATCCATGTATCCAGCAAATACAGGCGGGTCCTTTCAGAGGGGATTCTGGGCATGGAAAGCGCCGAGAATATCCTGGTGATCAAGACAGTTCCCGGTATGGCTATGGCCTGCGGCGCGGCCATCGATTCCATCAGCCTGAGATATGTGGCAGGCTGTATAGCCGGGGATGACACTATTTTTTGTGCCGTAAAACAGACCGCCTATGTGAGCCTGGTCATGGATGAGCTAAACACGATTATTCTTGGAAAATAGCAGGACGAAGGAGGTTTTCATGCTAATAAATCTTCATGTAAAAAATCTTGCACTGATCGAGGAAGCAGATGTGGATTTCACCAGTCATCTGAATATACTCACGGGAGAAACCGGAGCAGGTAAGTCGGTTCTGATCGGGTCGATCCAGTCTGCCCTGGGTGGGAAGATACCCAAGGATATGATTCGCAAAGGGGCAGATTCTGCCCTCATAGAACTGATTTTCCACACGGAAAGTAAGACGGTGGAAGAGAAAATGAGAGAACTGGAGCTTCCCTTTGAGGATGGGGAGATTATCATCTCCCGCAGAATCACCAGCAGCCGGGTGATCAATAAGGTTAATGACACCTCTATCACCCTGGGCAAGCTCAAGGAACTCTCCCCCTTACTGCTGGACCTTTCCGGCCAGCATGAGAACCAGCTGCTGCTTAGGGAACAGAACCATCTGAAGATCCTGGACAGCTATGGCAGGGACCTGATTACCCCAGCCAAAGAGGAAGTAGGCCGTCTTTTTGCCGAATATTCCAGCTTAAAAAAAGACCTGGCGGCAGTCAGCATCGACGACGAGTCCAGGGTCAGGGAGTTGGAATTCCTCAAATATGAAATCTCGGAAATCGAAGCAGCCTCCCTCAGGGAAGGGGAAGACCTGGAGTTGGAGCAGGACTACCGGAAGATCTTCCACTCCAAGGAGATTATAGAAGAATGCGGCCAGGCCTATGACAGCCTTGCCGAGGCCAATGAATGTGTCAGCGACCAGCTGGGCCGCAGCATCCAGCGGCTCTCCAGGGTTCAGGATCTGGACCCGGATCTCTCTGGACTGACAGACCAGCTCCTGTCCATTGACGGCCTGGTCAGCGATTTCTGCCGGGACCTGGCTTCTTACATCAGCAGTTTGGAATTTGACCAGGAGACCTTCCAGGAACTGGAGGACCGGCTGGACGTCATCAATCATCTAAAATCTAAATATGGCGGTTCCATCCCTGCCATACTGGCCTACCTGGCCAGGAGCAGGGACCGCTATGACAAGCTGGCCCACTATGAAGAATATGTGGCAGACCAGAAGGCCAGGCTCAAAAAACTGGAGAAGGCCCTGGCGGAAGCCTGTGGCAGGTTGACCGCCCTCAGAAAGGATGCGTCCTTACCCCTGGCCCAGTCTATCCGCGATGCCCTCCACGACCTGAATTTCCCCCAGGTCAGCTTCCAGATCGACCTAAGGCCGGCAGCCCATTTCCGGGCTGACGGAGCTGACGACGTCGCCTTTATGATATCCGTAAATCCCGGTCAGGATCCCAGGCCCCTCCAGGACATTGCCTCCGGTGGAGAGCTCTCCAGGATAATGCTGGCCATCAAGACCATTCTGGCCGATGAGGAACAGATTGAGACCCTCATTTTCGATGAGATTGATACGGGAATCAGCGGCAGGACAGCCCAGAAGGTATCAGAGAAGATGGCCCTCATCGCCCGGGGCCGGCAGGTTATTGCCATCACCCACCTGCCCCAGATTGCTTCCATGGCCGACGCCCACTATCTGATCGAGAAGGTGAGCGATGACAACTCGACCATCAGTAATATTTACCCCCTGACGGACCAGGCCTCTGTGGAGGAGCTGGCCAGGATGCTGGGAGGAAGTAAAATTACAGATGCGGTCCTGGAAAATGCAAGAGAGATGAAAAGACTGGCCGGCCAGTACCGCAGCAGCCTGTAATGAGGGAATGAAATGATTAAGATTATAAGCCGGACAGAAATTGCCAGACTTATACAATACTATGTAATAACTACAGACATTATACAATACGGTGTAATAATTGCAGACTTATACAATACCGTGTAATAACTAATAAAAACCGGACAGGCCAACTGTAACCTGTCCGGTATTTTTCATCTGAGAGCAGATAATAATAAAAATATAAAGAAAATTATTATGGATCGTAGATTCAGGAAAGCCTGGCCCTCTAAGAAGCCGGTCAGCTGCCCTGTGTTATTTTACAACCAGTTCCATTCTTGCGGAAGCGTAATCCTTAATGGCGTCAAAGGTTTCTTCACTGATGATATGTTCAATCTTACAGGCATCCTTTTCAGCGGTCTCAGGATCAACTCCTAATTTCTCAAAAATCTGGGTGATAACCTGATGACGTTCATAAATCATCTCAGCAATCTTTAAACCGGATTCTGTCAGATAGATATAACCGGCATCGGTCATGGTGATATGATTCTTTTCCCGCAGGTTTTTCATGGCGATACTTACGCTGGATTTCTTAAAATCCATGTGATTGGCGATATCGACAGAGCGGACTACGGGAAGCTTGTGACTCAGTACAAGGATCGTCTCTAAATAGTTTTCTGCGGATTCATTATATTTTTCTTTCAAAACTTTCACCTCAAAAATCATTTAAAATAAATATATCAAATTATAACATAGGCTTAGCATATTTTCAAATAATCCCTTGTATTTGAGAAAAAACTCCTTAAATTTCTCATAAAAAGATAATAATTATTAATATTGTCTATAAATTTTGGTCAGGCCCGAAGAAAGGACTAAGTTAAAAAGAAATCATTTTAGATGATAAATAATATCAATAGAATATTTTATATATGGATATAACCTGGCGGGAATAAAGTCCTGAACAGGGGTCTGCAACAAAACAAAAGGAGCTTCCCTCTGGAAAATATCTCAAAATGATTTGCCTGACATGAAAAAATAGGATATAATCTTTTCTAAAATCGGCATCGCCGGATTTTACGGCCAGGCCGGTTCATGGCCCTTGATTAAGGGCCGCTATCATTTATTAAAAATCTATTTCAATCATAAAGGAGTAATATATTATGTTTAATGTGACAGACAGTATTATCTATGTAGGCGTCAATGATCATCAGCTCGACCTTTTTGAAGGCCAGTATGTGATCCCCGATGGAATGGCTTATAATTCCTATGTGATCCTGGATGACAAGATTGCTGTCATGGACAGTGTGGACAGGAGCTTCGGCGAGGAATGGCTTGGCAATATCAAGGAAGCTTTGGGAGAGAGGAAGCCGGATTATCTGATCGTCCAGCATATGGAGCCGGACCACTCCTCCAATATTTCCCTTTTTGCAGAGGCTTATCCCGAGGCAGTGATCGTGGGCAATGCCAAGACATTTACTTTTATGAAGCAGTTCTTCGGCGTAGACTACGCTGACCGCCGCCTGGTGGTAAAGGACGGAGAGACCTTAAGCCTTGGCAGCAGGGACCTGACCTTTATCTTTGCTTCCCTGGTTCACTGGCCTGAGGTTATGTTCACCTATGACAGCAAGGACAAGGTACTCTTTTCCGCAGACGCCTTCGGCAAGTTCGGAGCCCTGGATGTGGAGACAGAGGACTGGGCCTGTGAAGCCCGCCGCTATTATGCAGGCATCGTAGGCATGTACGGCCTCATGGTCCAGAAGGCTCTTAAGAAGGTGAAGACCCTGGATCTGGAGAAGATCTGTCCCCTCCACGGACCGGTCCTCACGGAGAATCTTGACTACTATATCAATCTTTATGACATTTGGTCCTCCTACGGCGTGGAGACAGAGGGAACCGCTATTTTCTACACTTCCGTATATGGTAACACCAAGAAGGCTGTAGAGCTCCTGGCCGAGAAGCTCAAGGAAGAGGGCTGTCCCAAGGTTGTTATCAATGACCTGGCCAGAGAAGATATGGCTGAGTGTGTGGAGGATGCCTTCCGCTACGGTAAGATCATCCTTGCTACCACCACCTACAACGGAGGTATCTTCCCCTTCATGAGAGAGTTTATCGATGAGCTGGTGGAGCGGAAGATCCAGAACAGGACCATCGGTATCGTGGAGAACGGCACCTGGGGTATCGTGGCCGGTAAGTTCATGAAGGCCGCTTTCGAAAAGAGCAAGAACATCACCTTCGCTGACACGACCGTTACCATCAAGTCCGCCATGAATGAGGCTAACAAGGACCAGATCGCCCAGTTGGCCAAGGAGATGAAATAGTCCATAAGGTGCTTTGCCTTGAATCCTGGAAAATGTATTAAGAGATGCTTTAAGACCTATTAAGTGATGGCTTGGGACATATTGTATCTTGGGACATATTGTATTTAAAATATCCTATATTTTAAAATGTATTAGATCAAGAACGGATCATATAAGAAAATGGCGCGGCAGGGAGCCTGGGGCTGACCTGCTGACGCCATTTTTGCTATGTATTTCGTTTTTTTAAAATAAATAATTTCTGGATGAAACAGCTGGGACCGGTCTCTTGCTGATATGATCTTCCGGCCTCTTGTCTAGTATGTTTTCAGCTTTTGTAGCCTGTTCAGTTCTCTGGTCTCTTGTCTGCTTGGCCAGTGACGGCATGGAGTTGATGCGTTTTGTAGCCTGTTCAGTTCTCCAGCCTCTTGTCTGCCAGCTTTTCCTTTCTACCATCTTCCCGGAGCTCACTGGATTGATTCCGGCCAGTCTTCTCCAGGGTCTGACCAGATTCATTACAGTCTGCCGCCTCCTGGTCCGGTTCAGAACCGGCCTGGCTCCCGTTGACGTATTCCAGGTAATCCATAAAAATGTGCTGACTCATGTCATGGACATAATCGGCCAAGATCGCATCCTGGCGGAAAAGTAGTTTCTGGCACTGGATGTATTCCTGGTCCGATTCATAGTCCCGGCGGAAACGGGGCAGGGTACCGTAGGAAGCACTGGCCTCAATCTGGAAGCCATAGTGCTTTCTGGCTACTGGCAGGGGGAGGAAGAGGCCCGTCTCCTTCATGTAGCAGTTGACTGCTTTGGCCTGCTGCCGGTGGTCGCTGTCCACGAACTGGCCCACACTCTTATGGATGGCCCGGTCCTCCTGGGGCAGGTAGTAATAATTTCTGTATTTCTTATAAAAATGCTTCATTTCCCCGGTCAGGATGGGAATATAGAGATGGATGTCCCTGTCCCTGCCGGAAAAAAGACCCTGACCCCGGCCAATCTCCAGGGGCCTTGGCAGGTCCTTTTCCAGCTGTCCCTGAAAATGAACACAGGGAACTCTGATCCCGGCTTCCCCGGTCCCCGGGTCTGCCGGCAGGTTTTCCACCTCAGACTCTTCCGTCTGATCCCGGTAGGGGGAGGAAGCGTAAAGATCGGCCTGGTCTAAATCGATGATCTCTATGTCTCTTAAATCATAGTGGCCCTCCATCAGATCATGGTAGGGCAGGAGAGCCATGAGCCGGGTCATACCCAGCAGGTCTTCCCCGTTATGGAGCAGGAGATCATGGAGGTCCTTTTCCTCCTTTCTGTGCAGGTAGCTGCGATAGACATCGATCAATTCCCCACCATTGTAGATGTCCTCCCGGTAGATACCGAGAAAACGTTCCCAGTACTTCTGGCCTCCGTGACGTAGCCGGTAGAGCTGCTGGAAGGGCCGCATAATCCGGTAGAGGTCCAGGGAGGCCATATCCTCCATGGGCAGGTCCATGTCATTTAAACGGCCGTGGTGGACCAGGTAGGGGATGTCGAAGGATTCCCCGTTAAATGTCACCAGGGTCCAGTCCTCTCTTGCCAGCAGCTGGCCGAAGGCCTGTAGAATCTCCTTTTCACTGACCCCGTCGTCATTAAACCACTGGACAAAATGGCCGTTGTCTCCCTCGGGATAGATACAGCCGATCATATAGAGTATGGTCCGGTTCCGGTCAAAGCCGGTGGTCTCAATATCAAAAAAGAGAGGGCGCATGGCTGCCGGATATGTGAAATTGTGAATAATTCTATCGATTGTAAGCATAGCTGCCTCTCAGTTCTGTGATTGTACTTGTTGGTAAAGGCAAAAGGCCGGCGGTTCCGCCAAAGCCATGGGTTTATTTTATCACAGAAATATAAGATATCAAGAATTTTTGAAAAGTGGGGATCCGGACCTGGCTGGGGCAGGACCGGACCGGTCTGTCTGCCTTTAGCTTTTGTTGTCATTATCAGGAAATTATGATATGATGTCAGAAGATTAAATGGCAATAAATTGATAAGTAGAATCATGTAACAGGAGCATAAAACTTTGATATCTTATATAAAAGGTCAGGTGGCCTATCTGGACTCTGACCGCATTATTCTGGACCATGAAGGCATAGGTTATGGCATATATACCTCCGCAAAAGTTCTCGGCCGGGTCAGACCGGGCCAGGACCTGATGCTCCATACCTACCTTCATGTGAGGGAGGACGCCCTCCTGCTCTATGGCTTTCCTAGCAGGAAGGAGCTGGATACCTTTAAGGTCCTCCTCAGTATCAATAAAGTAGGACCTAAGGCAGCCCTGGCCCTCCTGTCAACCATGACGGTGGAGGACCTGTATTTCGCTGTGTTCAGTGACGATGAGAAGGCCATCTGCCGCACGCCGGGGATCGGTCCCAAGATGGCTAAAAAGATGATTCTGGAGCTGAAGGACAAGCTGGATATCGCGGAGCTTGAAGCCGGCCTGTCCCTGGGAGACGGGGAAGCTGACCAGGCAGAAAGACCAGGCCAGAGGCCTGGGCCGGATATGAACCAGGAAGCCACGGCCCTGGCCGTGGAAGCCCTTGTGGCCCTGGGTTATTCCAATTCGGAGGCCTACAGGGCGGTCCGTGACCTGGGAGATGTAAGCGGGCTGGATACGGAAGCCATCCTAAGCCTGGCTCTGAAAAAGATGATTTAGGCTTAATACCGGCCTGGACTGCAGGCCCTGCCGGCAAGGTAGAAACAAAGGACAGCCTGCTGACCTTTGTTGACAGATAGAAACTGACCATAAAGAGGCACTGAAATGATAGATAGGATAATCAGCACAGAGCTGATGGAAGAAGATCATATCGGCGAGCTCAGCCTGCGGCCCCAGCTCCTTTCTGAGTATATCGGACAGGAAAAGGCCAAGAGGAATCTGAAGATTTTCATCGAGGCGGCAAAGCTCAGGGGAGAATCCCTGGACCACGTCCTTCTCTACGGGCCTCCAGGGCTGGGTAAGACCACCCTGGCAGGCATCATAGCCAATGAGATGGACACCCATTTGAAGATCACTTCCGGTCCGGCCATAGAGAAGCCGGGAGACATCGCGGCTATTTTAAATGGGCTCCAGGATGGGGATATTCTTTTCATAGATGAGATCCACCGGCTCAACCGGCAGGTGGAGGAGGTCCTTTATCCGGCCATGGAGGACTATTCCATTGACATCATGATTGGGAAGGGACCCACAGCCAAGTCAATCAGACTCAACCTTCCCCATTTTACCCTGGTGGGGGCCACCACCAGGGCCGGGATGCTAACCGCACCCCTCAGAGACCGGTTCGGCGTGGTCAACCGACTGGAATTCTACACAGACCAGGAACTTACGGTGATCGTGGAGAGGTCCGCCGACCTTTTAAATGTACCCATCGACCAGGAAGGGGCAGGAGAGATCGGCCGCAGAAGCCGGGGCACGCCAAGACTGGCCAACCGGCTGCTGAAGAGAGTACGGGACTTTGCCCAGGTCAGGTCTGACGGGGTCATAACGGCCCAGGTGGCCAGACAGGCCCTGGATCTTCTGGAGGTGGACAGTCTGGGACTGGATGCCACAGACCGTAATATCTTAACGACCATGGCAGGCAAGTTTGAGAACAAACCGGTCGGCCTGGAGACCCTGGCAGCCTCCATCGGGGAGGATGCCGGAACCATAGAGGATGTCATAGAGCCTTTTCTCCTGCAGAGGGGGCTGATACAGAGAACGCCAAGGGGAAGAGTGATCACAAGAAAGGCCTGCGAGCATCTGGGCCTGGATCTTCAAATGTATTTAGATGGAGGGGAACAGTAATGGAAAAAAAGGACAGGTTATCCGTTGTCATTGACGGAAAAGTGTATGTGATCTCCGGGGGCAGCAGCGACCATATTCAAAGGATCGCTAACTACGTGGATAATAAGATTTCAGAATTGAAGCGTCAGGCCGGTTACAACAAGTTGTCACCGGAATACCGCAGTGTACTGCTTTCCCTGAATATTGCCGAGGAGCTTTTCACGGCCCGGGAAGAGGCGGTTGTCTCCAGCCAGGAGCACCAGGAGCAGGAGGCTGAGATCTATAAGATCAAGCAGGATATCGTAGACAAGGACCTGCGGATTGACACGGCCAACAAGCTGGTCATCGAGTACAAGACCAAGGTCAATGAGCTGCAGAAACGGATTATTGAGCTGGAGACCAAGAACGCTCTTCAGTAACAGGCCATGAACCTGCAAGGGCAGGGAAAAGACCGGAAAGGATAGTTTTTTCAAAGGTCTGCAAACGGGATCTGAAGCCAGTCTGTCCCTGCGGGCATAATAACAATGACACAGCAGGTCTGGAGACCTTGGCCATTGCAGTCTGCCTCTGCGGGCATAATAACAGAGACCACATACTCTGCATTTAGTGGGGTGATTCTATGAAATATCAGCTGAAGCTGCCGGAGCTGCTGTCACCGGCCGGGTCCATCGACCACCTGAAAGCAGCAATTAATGCCGGGGCAGATGCCGTATATATGGGGGGAGACAAGTTCTCCGCCAGGGCTTATGCGCAGAATTTCTCAGGAGACAGAATCCTGGAGGCTCTTCACTATGCCCATTTTTACGACCGCAGGATTTATCTGACGGTTAATACATTAATGAAAGAAAAAGAAGTGGAGGAGGAGCTTTATGATTTCCTTCTCCCTTATGAGGAAGCAGGACTCGATGGGGTTATCGTCCAGGATCTGGGTACTGCTTCTTTTATTCGTTCTGCCTTTCCGGCTATGGAGATTCACGGCAGCACCCAGATGACCATCACCGATGTCTATGGGGCCAGGGCCGCGGCTAGGATGGGCATGACCAGAATCGTTCCTGCCAGGGAGTTGTCCCTGGGGGAACTGGAGGAGATCAGGCGCCAGACCGGGCTGGAACTGGAGGTTTTCATCCATGGAGCCCTATGCTACTGTTATTCCGGCCAGTGCCTCTTCAGCAGTCTCTACGGTGGCCGCAGCGGCAACCGGGGAAAATGTGCCCAGCCCTGCCGTCTGCCCTATCGGCTGATTAGGCCGGACCGGGGAGAAGATGGTCAGACCGGAAAAAAACAGACCGGAAGTCAGTACAAATACCAGGACAGCAGCCAGTATAAATACCAGACCGGCAATCAGTACAAATACCAGGACAGCAGTCAGCACAAATATCAGGACAGAAACTGGGACAAGAGAAACTGGGACAATAGCGGTCAGTCCATGAAAAAGCCGGCCGGTGGCCGGAGGGAGCCGGGAAAAAGGGACCGACAAGAGTCTTATCTGCTCAGTCCTCGGGACCTGAGTGCCCTTGCGGTCCTGCCTGACCTCTGCCGTCTGCCCGTAGATTCCCTCAAGATCGAGGGAAGGATGAAAAATGTGGAATATGTGGCTGGCGCCACAGCCATTTACAGAAAATATCTGGACCGGCTGGAGGAACATTTCCAGGCTACAGGCAGGCTGCCGGAGGCCTGGAAGCCGGACCCGGCGGATGTGGGGGACCTGCAGGACCTCTACAGCCGGGCTGATGACTTTACCGAGGGTTATTTCCACCGCCATAATGGCAGGGAAATGATGTCCATGAAAAGCCCTAAGAATACAGGCAGGCTTCTGGGTCATGTGGAGGGAAGACGGAAAAACCGCCTCAGAATCTTTTTTGAAACTAAGCCGGAGCCCCAGGATATCCTGGTGATTCCCCTGGCCGGCAAAGGCCAGGAAGAACTGGTTCTTACCGTTCCGGCAGAGCTTAAACTGACAAGACAGGGGAAACATTTCCTGGGAGAACTCAATGCACCGGCTGCCCAGGGTATCAGTCCAGGCGCTGAGGTCTACCGCCGCAGGAAAGACGCCCTGACCAAGGGTCTGCAGGCAGCCTATACCGGGCCGGGACCCAGACTTACCATAGATGCCCGCATGCGGCTTAAGATCGGGGAAGCGGCCAGTCTGACCCTGGTGAGGGGAGAAGACCAGGTTACTGTCCAGGGAGACTCTGTCCAGGCAGCGGCAGCCAGGCCTCTTAGTCCTGACCAGGTGACCAGCCAGGTTAAGAAAACTGGTAATACACCCTTCCAGGTGGACAAGCTGGATCTGGATATGGACCAGGACATTTTCCTTCCTGTATCCGCCATCAAGCATCTGCGCCGGGAGGCCTGTGACCGTCTTCAGCTTATGCTGGAAAGTAAAAAAGACCGGCCTCTGCAGGAAGGAAATAGCCGGGAAAGAGCCGGACTGGAAAAAAAGGATAGCCGGATATATAATAGTTTCATTGGAGCCGGCCAGGATTCCATACAAGGACCGGCCCTTTATACGACAGTATATTCTGAGCAGATGGCTTGCTTTTGTGCCGGGGATGACCTGGTCAGAGGCATCTGTCTGCCGGCAGACTTTTTTGATCCTGACCAGCTTAGTAAGCTGGCTGGTTTCTGCAAGGACCGGGGAAAAGAAGTCTGTCTGATCCTGCCCAGGATAGCCAGGGATAATGAAGACCTGACCCTGTCCCTGCTGGAAATGACCGGCTGGGACGGTGTTTATATTAACGGGATCGGCCAGGCCCAGCTGATTCATGAGAACCGGCAGGTATTAAAGGGAGGCAGCCAGGCAAGCCAGATTCAACCAGCCTCAAAAAAAGCTGCTCAGGAAAGCTTCCATGGATCGGATTCCCAGGGACCCGCCTGGATTACGGCGGCTGCCTTTTATCAGTGGAACCGCCGTTCTGCCCGGCAGGTCAGGGACCTTTATCCCTGGATGAATACAGCCGAGTATCCGGTGGAACTGACCAGGACAGGAGTTGATTCGCCCGGTCTTCTGGATACTTATGAGCAGAGGGAACTGATGGTTTACGGCAGGATTCCTCTCATGGTTTCCGTCCAGTGTCTGAAGAAGTCCAGGGGTCTTTGTGACCATCGCAGGGAGCTTCTTTACCTGGAGGACCAGAAGGGAAGAAGACTGCCGGTGACCAGCCACTGCCGGGACTGTGTCAACCAGATCTGGCAGGATAAGCCCAGGGACCTAATCGGCAGTGACCTGCCGGTCAGACAGGAGAGAATCGGCCGCCTGCGGATGGACCTGCTGGATGTCAGCAGGGATGAATTTGAAAGGGTTAAAGCCAGATATATCGGCTGGATGCGGAATGGGTTCAAATGAAGGGTTAAAGAAATATATCCGCCGGATGCGGAAGGGGTTCAGTAATACTGGCTTCAGATACAGCCCTTTGGTCTGCCGGGAGCCTGGTACGATTAACAGTAGAAAAGTGGCATTAAATTATCGGTAGATAATGATTTCAAATTACGGGCAGAAGTGTGCCTTCATGAAGAATCCATATAGATGAAACCCCTTGTAGAGGAGGATGTTGATTATGCCAAATCTTGATAATATACCGAATTTGGATTTTATGTCTAAATTGCCGGATCTGAGCTTTATCTCATCCGGTTCCAACTACATTATCGTGATCATGTGCGTGATTTATGCATTTTCCAGCTTCACGGTTTTCCTGCCTTCATCGCGAAAAAGGCAGGTGAAAAGGATGGACAGACAGGAGCTCTTTGTCTTCATTTTCCATTTTATCTGTTACGGGGTCCTGCTGCTGCAGACCAAGGAGTTCGTGGTGATACCCCTTTATCTGGCCCAGGCTCTCTTTTTCAAAATGTTGATCTTTATCTACCAGCATGTGTATCCGGAGTGCTCCAGGATCATGATGAACCATATGTGCTTTTTGCTCCTGATCAGTTTTGTCATGCTGACCAGACTATCCATGGAAAAGGCCATCAAGCAGTTCGTCATTGTGGTTGTGGCCAGTCTGGTGGCCCTGATCATACCGGTCTTTGTGGAGAAGGCCTACTGGCTGAAAAAGCTCCGATGGTTTTACGGCCTGGCCGGCCTGCTGCTTCTGTCCACGGTCTTTATCATTGGTACCACCAAGAATGGATCGACCAACTGGATCAGCCTGGGCAGCTTTGCCTTCCAGCCGTCGGAATTTGTGAAGATCTCCTATGTCTTTTTCATAGCGGCCATGCTGGAAAGGGCGGAAAGCTTTAAACAGATTCTCTACACGGCGATCTTTTGTGCTGGCCATGTTATTGTTTTAATCCTGGAGAGAGACCTGGGTGGAGCCCTTTTATATTTTGTTGTATTTGTTTTCATGTGCTATGTGTCAACGGGAAGACTTATTTACCTCTTTGGCGGTGTGGGAGCAGGGGCAGTGGCCGGCAGGCTGGCCTACCAGTTCTTTGGCCATGTCAGGACCCGCTTTACGGCCTGGATAAATCCCTGGCCTTACATCGATGAGCAGGGCTACCAGATCACCCAGTCCCTTTTTGCCATAGGCACGGGAGGCTGGTTCGGGCTGGGCCTGGCCCACGGAAGACCGGGAGATATACCGGTGGTGGAAAGTGATTTTATTTTTTCCGCCATCACTGAGGAGTTCGGCGTCTTTTTTGCCATCTGCCTGATCCTCATTTATCTGAGTTTATTTCTGCATTTTATTACCATTGCGACGGATTCGGTAGACCGCTTTTACAAGCTTCTGGCTTATGGATTTTCCATGACCTTTATCTTCCAGGTCTTCCTGTCTGTCGGAGGAGTGATCAAGTTTATCCCGTCCACAGGTGTGACCCTGCCCCTGATCAGCTACGGAGGCAGCTCAGTGGTCAGCACTTTGATTATATTTGCCATTATGCAGGGCATCTTTGTCCTGACTTACAGAATAGATGACCAGGAGGAAGGTGAGGCTTATGTCGAAAGACCAGCAGAAGCTGCAGATCCCAGATATCAACCGCAAAAACCGGCCCGGTGATTCTTCAGATGCCAGCCTGGGACCTGATCCGGAAGTCAGGCCGGCGCCGGCCACCGCAAAAAAAGAGACTCTTTTTACGCCCAAAAAGGGCCGACGGCTGCGAGTTAACCGCTATATCTTCTTTACCTGTCTGCTCACCTTTGTCTGTTTTGGATGTCTGATCGGATACCTGGTGAAGTTTACGGTGGTCGACAGCCCCGGGCTGATCGTCAATCCCTATAATAAAAGAAATTCCCAGCTGGACAGCCGGAATATTAGGGGTCAGATCAACAGTGCCGACGGCATGATCCTGGCCTATACCGATGTGGATGAGGACGGTAATGAGGACCGGGTTTATGAGAAGGGAGAGCTTTTTTCCCATGTGCTGGGCTATTGCTCCGATGAGCATGGTAAGTCCGGACTGGAGGCAGCCTGCAACTTTTCCCTGCTCACATCCCATCAAAGTATCATCAGCCAGATGAAGAATGACCTGAAGGGTAAGAAGAGTAACGGGGATTCCGTGGTAACTACCCTGGACTACAGGCTGCAGTCGGCTGCCTATAACGCTCTGGAAGAATATCTGGGTGACAGCGGCAAGGGGACGATCGTAGCCATCGAGCCCAAGACCGGCAAGGTCAGGGCCATGGTTTCCATGCCTGACTTTGACCCCAATGAGATTGATGACTACTGGGCCAGCTTCCATGAGGAAGACAGGTCAGGGGATGCGTCTCCTCTGATGAACAGAGCCCTGTCGGGACTCTATCCTCCCGGCTCCACTTATAAGCTGCTGACAGCCCTGGAATATATGAATGAGAACCCGGCAGGCTACAAGAATTTCACTTATGACTGCCAGGGAGAGACCATAGTTAACAGTGTAAAGATCCATTGCTATAAAGAAAAGGCCCACGGGGAAGAGAATCTGACAGAGGCATTTGCCAATTCCTGTAATACGGCCTTTGTGAATCTGGCCGCCAAATTTGACAAAAAGAAATTTGCGGCCCTCAACAAGCGCTTTTTATTCAACCAGCAGATTGATTTTGACCTGCTGGTTAGCAAGAGTCATTTTCATCTGAATGCCGATTCACCGGACAGCGACCTGCCCCAGACAGTAATCGGCCAGGGGGACACCTTGATGACTCCCTTCCATAATGCCCTGATCATGTGTGCCATCGCCAATGGCGGCAGCCTGATGAAGCCCCAGCTGGTGGACCATATCGTCAGCTATGGCGGCGATGAGGACCAGAGAACGGTCAGCACTACTAAGGCCAAATCCCTTGGCAGGCTGACCAGTGGCCCCAATGCAGCCACTCTGCAGAAGATGCTTCGCAAGGTAGTGACAGATGGAACAGGAACAGCCTTGGACAATGAGGATTATCAGGTAGCCGGCAAGACCGGCAGCGCCGAGAATTCCAAGGATAAGGCCCACTCCTGGTTTGTTGGCTACTCCGGCGGCGATGACCCGGACCTGGTGGTCTGCGTCCTCATAGAAAATGTGGGGACCGGCAGCGCTTATGCGGCCCCGGCGGCCAGACAGGTTTTTGACTGTTATTATGAAAATGATATGAAGGCCGTCTATAATCCTAATTAAGGGGAGAAAAACAGGTGATTCCGGCCGGCAGGACAAGGATTGCCAGAGAATAAAGGGATCGCCAGAGAATAATCATCCAAAGATAGCATGAAAAAAGCCGCAGGCCCTGCCTGCGGCTAAATTCGTTACATAAATGTCGATGCTCATTAAAGCAATGTGAAACTTTTCCCGTTCCAAAGATTGGCCCGTCTCAGTTCATGGTATTCCTGATAGGCATCCTCGAGAATCTGTTTCTCGTTGGGAAAACGTAAGAGATGGTAGGCTTCATGGAACTTATAGTATCCGGAATCTACGAAATATTCTTCCTTCTGAGGCTTGGAGTAATAACTGTCAGCCATCATAAGATACCAGTGCACGTCTTTCTCCACAGTATTGTGAACCGTCTTGAAGCTGTACTGACTTTTCCCGACATATTTCATAATTTTCGCGCTTACTCCGGTCTCTTCTTTCACTTCCCGGAGGGCTGTCTCTTTAAAATCCTCTCCTTCCTCTACAGTTCCTTTCGGAAGAACCCAGCCGTCATATCTTTTTCTATAATTCTTATATAACAGCAGAATCTTCCCACGATAAATGACCACACCACCGCAACTTGTCGCCTTGATCATATTGTGCTCCTCTCATGCAGACAATCCTGGTGTGCTAAACTTGATAACAGTATAGCAGACATTTTCTGTCATTTCAAGAAGCCTTTCGACCTGGGAAAGGTCTAACACCCATGAGTTAATACTATAAAAGTGTTCAAACCTTTTAGAATCAGGCCTTGGTTTTGGTCGTACCGCCCAGGAAATCCGGCAGGGACTTGCCCTCCTTGCGCCACTTGTAATACTCAGCAGTGGCCGCAAACATAACATCGCCGGAGGAGTTGAGGGCTGTCTCCAGGGAATCCTGGATAACACCGATAATGAAGCCGACGCCGACCACCTGCATGGCGATGTCATTGGAGATACCGAAAAGAGAGCAGGCCATGGGGATCAGCAGCAGGGATCCGCCGGCCACACCAGAGGCGCCGCAGGCACCTAAGGTAGCGATGATACTGAGGAAAAGAGCAGTCATGATCGGGACCTGGATGCCCATGGTATTGGCAGCGGCCAGGGTCATGATGGTGATGGTGATGGCTGCCCCATCCATATTGATGGTAGCTCCCAGGGGAATCGATACGGAATACATATCCGCATCCAGTCCCAGGTCTTCACAAAGCTGCATATTTACAGGGATGTTGGCCGCGGAACTTCTGGTGAAGAAGGCGGTCAAGCCGCTTCCCTTGAGACAGCGCCATACCAGGGGGTAGGGATTGCATCTGAGGGAAACCGCGATGATCAGAGGATCGACAACCAGGGATACAAAAAGCATACAGCTGACCAGGAGCAGGACCAGCTTTCCATAACCGACAAAGATCTCAACACCATTGGAACCAACTGTATTGTAGACCAGGCCCAGGATTCCGAAAGGAGCCAGGTTAATGATCCAGCGGACTACCTGGGAAGTGCCGTCAGCCAGGTCAAGAAGCATGTTCTTGGTAGTGTCACTGGCCAGGTTCTTGAGGGCCATTCCAAAGACGACAGCCCAGAAGAGGATGCCGATATATTTACCGTCAATCAGTGATGACAGAGGGTTGGCGATCATGGTCAGAAGCAGATTGGACAGGACTTCCCCGATGCCCGTCGGAGCGGCTTCCTGAACAGCATCTGCCGTCAGAGTGATGGTCTGGGGGAACATATAGCTGAAGAAAACCGCGATGAATGCGGCCATGAAGGTGGTCAGCATATAAAAAAAGATTACCATGGCGAAACGGCTGTCCAGCTTGCTGTTGCCCTGGGCCAGGGTAGAGGTAACAAGAATAAATACCAGCAGCGGGGCGATAGCCTTCAGGGAACCGACGAAAAGTTCTCCCAAAAGAATGATAAAGCCGTTGCCGGGAACAGTAAGGGCAAGAATTACACCTATAATGATACCAGTAAGAATCCGCAGAATCAGACTGGTGTCATTATATTTTTTGACGATTGATTTCAAAGTTGCAAATTTTTCCATAATAACCTCCTGCTAAAATTTTTCAGTCGGCTACTAGAATACCATTTACATTATGTTTTTTCAATATAAAAAAGCCCGGAAAACCACTTCGTGAAGAGTAGTTTTCCGGGCTTTTCCATGCCGGCTGTGGGACTCGAACCCACACGCGGTCACCCACAACAGATTTTGAGTCTGTCTCGTCTGCCAATTCCGACAAGCCGGCGCACCGTTTTATATTACCATGAGTCGATTTTTTTGTCAATCGAAGATGAAAGGTCCACTGATTGGAAAAAGTATTAACAGGCTTTGGCTGCCGGCGCCTCCGGTATCCAGCCACCAGAACTCTTGCCGGTGTTGAAAAAACAGACGAGCTGATATACTATTAATCATGTAAATTAAGATAGCAGGAATCAAAAATAGATTCTCAGATAAATAGACCTTAAAGGAGAGACATTTATGAAATACCAGGTATCCATTGATAAAAACCTGTACCAAGTATATCCAGAGATCAGACTGGGCCTGATGCGGTTCCAGGCAGATGTCAAAGAGCCGGACCCTGCTTTCTGGGCCCATATGGACCAGGAGGTGCTTCCCCGGGTGAGGAAAGCTATAGAGGGCAAAGCCTGGGCAGAGATCCCGGGTATTAAGGGAAGCCGGGCCGCCTACAAGGCCTTTGGCCGTAAGCCGGGCAGATACCGGGTATCATCGGAGGCCCTGATTCGCCGGGTACGTCGAGGGGACGATCTTTATCATATTAATTCTGTGGTGGATGTGAATAACCTGATTTCGGTGGAAAGTGGTCTTTCCGTAGGCTCCTATGACCTGGCCAGGGTTCAGGGTCCGGTTCTTTTGCGCAAGGCCGGGGAAGGAGAAGGTTATGTGGGAATCGGCAGGGATTTTCTGGACATGGAAAATATGCTGGTCCTGGTCGATGATGAAGGCCTCTTTGGTTCCTCCCTGTCTGATTCCAGAAGAACTATGGTGACTGAGGAAGCTAAAGACATACTGGTGGTACTCCATTGTTTTGAAGAAGATCTGGATCTGGAGGCCCTGCTGGAGACCAGCCGCCAGGCCTTTGAGAGATTTGCCTCGGCCCGGGATATAGAAACCTGGATTATATGATTTGGAAAGACCCTGCCTATGGAGCTGCAAGTCTAAAGATAAGGGATAAAGGATAAAAGAGTTCAGTCATAGGGGCTGGAAGAAAGGCAAAAACAGGAGACCAGGTAATCCGGCAGAAAGACTGGAACAAAAGCAAAGACAAGGGACCAGGCAAGCTGGCAGAGAGATTGGAATAAAAACAAAGACAGAAGTACGGACAAGCTGGCAGAAAGCCTGGAATAAAAGCAAAGACAAAGGGACCAGGTAATCCGGCAGAAAGACTGGAACAAGAACAATAAGAAAGAGTATGGTAACTGCAATGGAAAAAGACAAAAATAGTAAAAAAGAGAAAAAGAGATCGCCCCTGACCACCCTTTGCTATATTGAGAAGGATGATGCCTACCTTATGCTGCACCGGGTCTCTAAGGAAAATGATATCAACAAGGATAAATGGATCGGTGTCGGCGGACATTTTGAAGAGGGGGAAAGTCCGGAGGACTGCCTGCTTCGGGAGGTTGAGGAGGAGACTGGTTACCGGCTGACTTCCTGGCGCTTTCGCGGCCTGGTCACCTTTATCTCTGACCGCTGGCCCACAGAGTATATGTGCCTGTATACAGCCGATGGCTTTGAGGGCCAGCCTGTGGCCTGCAAGGAGGGAGACCTGGTCTGGGTTGCCAAAAAGGATATCAAAGACCTGTATCTCTGGGAGGGGGACAAGATTTTCCTGGGCCTGATCCGGGACGATTATCCCTTCTTTTCTCTTAAACTTAAATATGTGGGTGATGACCTGGTCGAGGCTGTCCTGGATGGCAGGGATATTCTGGAGAGAAGAGCAGATTTCTTTTAGGGCATGTCGGGGTATCCTGGAGAGAAGAGCAGATTTCTTTTAGGGCATGTCGGGGTATCCTGGAGAGAAGAGCAGATTTCTTTTAGGG
>ODAJ014771135.1_pt1 | contig 54979 bp, 36 predicted proteins | sample 1539241 | NCBI WGS metagenome assembly ODAJ01 (sample SAMN02144231, study PRJEB22623) | gut metagenome | biome: sheep rumen | host: Ovis aries | place: New Zealand | reverse complement strand
CTTCACAGACTCAGGCGAGGGGGTGTGCACACTAAAATTACTTAACCTTATCTACTAACACCATAATGGTGGTAAGTTTTTTTTTACACAATGTCTTAATTGCCGAAATAGTTTGGCAGCGGATTTACCGGCTCCTTATATACTGGCAGGTTGGTGCCGAATGCTTCCTGGTACCTCTCGGGCAGTCCGGAGCGCTTCCATAGTTCCGTTACTATGGTGCCGTCCCCACGGTCGAAGAGCAGGCGGAAGGTGTTGTTGTCAACCCATTCTATCTTGCTCTCGCCACCATGTTGTATCAGCAGATTGTCGGACTTGTATTGTATGGGGCGCATGATGCAGTAGGCATACATCCTGTTTGCAGACAGTTCGTAGAAGTGCAGATACACGTCCTTGTCGAATATCTGGTAGAGGTCCTGATGTCCGGGCATCAGCATGTCCATGCCGTCAACCTTCGTCAGTACGCCCACTCTGCGCCAGCAGCCGTAGAACTTGTTTGTGCCAGGCTGTGCGGTGTGCATCTTCAGCAGGTCGATGACACGCTGTATCTTCGGACTTATCTTGTCTTCGGAAGAGTACAGTTCTGTGATATACTGGTTGCCGGGGAAGAACTCGTTGTTCAGTATGTCATTGTACCATCTCATCTTGAAGCCCCTGCTGTCGCTGTCGAAGATGCTGATGTCCCGCTTTGCAATGTTTCCGGTATAGTTCAGGGGGCGTCTGTCCATGTTCAGCATCGACATCCAGAACTCTGGCTTGTCGCCGTCCTCAATGTTTTTCTGTATCTGCAACTGCAGCGTAATGTCGTCTGTGCAGTATTTGTACTGCTCGATGTGCGGTCCATTGTCTGGGTTGCCGTTTTCGTAGGAGAAGCGCAGCAGCTTGTATAGTCCGCGCGGGTTTTCCTTCTTTCCTGCTAATTGTTGGGACAAGGCATCGCAGGCACTCTTGTCGAAGCCCAGCTTGTTCTTTCCGTCAGGCAGGCGGAAGGTTATAGGCAGGCTGTATCTCATCTTTACCGCCTTGCCCTTGTTCTTGGCAGGTGCCCACTTCGGCATCAGGCTTACTACGCGCTTCGCCTCTGCGGTAAGTCTCGCGTCTGGCGACTGCATGGCTTCCATGTCGGAGATAGAGCCGTCTTCGTTGATTACAAATCTCATCACCACGCGTCCCTCGATGCCTGCCGCCTCGCAGTCCTTCGGGTACTTCAGCGTTCTCTGCAGGAAATTCATCAGAGCACTAATGCCGCCAGGATATTCGGCAGCCTTCTCGGGAACGTCAACGGGAGCAGCGGAGTCAACGGAAACAACTTGTGCGAATGTCGCAGTCATAATAAGGCTCATAGCCCATGTCAGGAAAAGTCTTTTCATAGTGATACGTTTTTAAAGGGGTTATCGTTATATTCTATCTCATCGCATGCCACCATCATCTCGGTGGTGCTTTGGTATATCGTGGAGTCTGCACATGCTATTATTTCCGGAAGCATCACCTTGCATACAAGGTTGAAGGAACGCTCCTTGCTGACCTGTGGCAGTCGTACCTCTTTGTTTTCTCCGGGACAGAAATCCACTTCCGGCAACATGGCGGTATATATGTTATTATAAGGTTTAGGCTTAGGTGTCTGCTGTTGCTTAGCGTGTTCTATTCTTGCCGTCAGCCTGTGCAGGTCGCTGTCCGTATTTTCTGTTTCTGCCTTTTGTGCTTGTTTTACAGAAAGGTATCTTTCTTTAGGTATGACGGTGTCGGTACTTGCAACTTTCTGCCCGGCATCCTCGTTACCAACAAACAGCGTGGCAGTGACAACCAGTAACCCGACAACAGCGGCAGCAGCGGCTACCATAACTATCTTGTAGCTGCGGATGGTGGATGTCTGATGCTGCCTGATATGCTCTACGGCATCCAGACGCTTGGTGAGCTTTTCCATGAATTCGGCATTGTCGTCGAAATGCGGTGCCTGAGAGAGAAATATTTCCTCGAGAGCTTTGTCTTTTGTCATAGTTGTAGCCTTTCTTTTAATTTGTCTCGTCCCCGTGAGAGTTGCTTTTTGACAGCGTCCTCAGAGGTTTCCGTAATAGTTACAATCTCCTTGATACTATATCCGCTAAGGTAGAATAAAGTGATGGCAGAGCGTTCCTTGGGAGGAAGGGTGCGTAGAGCGAGATAGAGGTTCTGATGCTCGAAAGGAGCGTCGGCGGTCGTGCTGCTGACAAGCGTTCGCGCTTCGTCGATACTCTTCGTGGTGCGCAGACTTTCCTTGTGGTTGAGGAAGGTGTTGTGGGCAATCTTGAAAAGCCACGACCGAAACCGTCCCTTGTCCTGATAGCCCGTCGAAGAGAGATATGCCTTCACCAGCGTATCTTGCGCCAGGTCGTCGGCGTCACCCTTGTTGCCGCAGCAGAGGGCGAGCAAAAAACCTCTGAGAGACTCCTGCTCGCGTTCCACGAGCGTTATGAATTCTTCGCGTGTCATGGGTTATGCCAGTGTGGTCATTTTCTTTTTTCGGTTTCTATCTCTTTGGCTAAACGTCCGTTCGCCTGAACCAATTCACATATATAACAGTTCCAGAAAGCAAAAGGTGACGTCGAAGAGAAAAAAAAGTACGTTCTATCTATATTCTTGCATTTATGATGCAAAAATAAGAATATAAAATGAACTATGCAAGAATACCACAAAAAATCCCCCTCGCCGGCGTCTTCACAGACTTCTGCGAGGGGGTGTGCACACTAAAAAAACTTAACCTTATCTACTAACCCTCATGATAGTCGTAAGTTTAGTTGCACATAGACAAAAACAACCAAGATTTCTTAACTCCTCATTCTTCTGGGAACTTTCCGTTCAGTATATAGTTCACGATAAACATCACGTCCGGCATGCCTACCTCGCCGTCGAGGTTCGCATCGGCAGCCCCCGTGTTGAACGAAGCGTCAGGAGTGCCCAGAATGTAGTTCACAATGAACATCACATCCGGCATGCCAATCTCGCCGTCACCGTTAGCATCGCCAAGAAGAACATCATCGTCACTGCCAGAATATACCATCCATGTATTATAACCATATTCAGACTTTCCATAATACATTGGAACCCACATTTTATTCCAGGCGGTATTTACTTGCTTTTTGGTCATAACGTTGCCTTCGTCTTCTCCATAGATGACATCCAATTCTGCACCTTCATTTACTACCGGAAGGTTCTCAATAAATGCATCCATATTTGGACCTTTGAGTTGGTTATGGTAGCAAATAAGAGACGTCAATGCTGTACATTCTGATACATTGATTGAAGTAAGTTTATTGTTATAGCAATTCAATAACCACAATTTAGGATTATTAGAAACGTCAAGTGAAGTCAACTGATTATCATAACATTTCACTCTATCCAAATCAGAATTATGTGGCAAATCAAGCGAAGTCAACTGGTTGCTATAACATTCTAATCTTTGTAGCAAAGTACTCTTTGACATATCAAGCGAAGTTAGCTGATTACTGTAACATTCCAATCTTTGTAATAACGTATTATTTGATACGTCAAGAGATGTTAGCATATTTTCACTGCAATATAAGCCAGTCAAAGCTGGGCTATTCGATACATCAAGTGTGGTCAATTGATTTTCCATACACTCCAATCTTATCAGTTCTGTACATTTTGACACATTAAGAGAGAGCATATTATTGCCGTAGCAGTACACATTATTCAGTTTGGTATTATTGGACAAATCAAGGGTTGGTATTTGGTTGTAACCACAATTTAATTCCTTAAGTTCTGTAAAGTATTCTATGCCTTTCAGTGATTGGATTTTTTGTTTTGATACTTTTATAGTATTAACCAAAGAAGCCTCCAGCGTTGTCAAAACTCCGTCATACCCATACGATGTGTTGAGTATTATATTACGGAATTTCTCGTCAGGGAAGTTTGTCTCGTCAATGGCGATTCCTATGCCGGAAGGGTCGTTTGGAATGTATTCTATCCAGCCATAAGAACTTGTACTATATGAGCTATAATATGGTATCCAGCCTTTTGCCTTGGCTGCTACAACCTGCTCAAGTGTCATTTCGTTGCCTCCGACACCTTCCACGCCTTCCACGTCATAGCCGAGCATCTTGTATAGTTCATAACTGTCTAGAACACGCATGGTACCCATTGGCACCGTCGGCAGGCTTGCTATCAGAGCATCCATCGCAGCACCTTTAAACTGGTTGTTGTAACAATTCAGCCTATCCAATGAAGTGCATCCCGAAAGGTTAAGTGAACTCAGTTGGTTATCATGGCAACCAAATTCAACCAAGTCTTTACATCCTGACAGGTCAAGTGACGTAAGCTGGTTGTTAGAGAAACCGACTTCTACCAAATTCTTGCATCCTGACAAATTGACCGATGTCAGCTGGTTGTCGGAACAGTCTATATCTGATAATAATGTGTTCTTCGACAGGTCAAGCGATGTCAGCTGGTTTTTATAGCAATTAAGGAATGTCAGCTTCGTATTCTTCGACAAATCAAGTTCTGTCAGCTGGTTGTTATCACATTCCAAATCTTGAAGTGCCGTGAAATATTCGATTCCTTTAAGGCTCTTGATATTCATATTTGATACATCGATGCTTGTGACGGTTGCAAGTTCTTCATCGGTAATCATGCCGTCAGCTCCGTAAGTCTGGCTGAGCAAATAGCCACGGAATCTTGAATCAGGGAATTTTTCTAACAATGCAGGGTCAACATCCATTCCTGCATATTCCTTCCACTCATAATAGTAGCTTCCGTCACTAACATAAGCCTGTGGTATCCAACCTTTTGCCTTGGCGGCAGCTGCCTGCGCGGTGGACATTTCGTTTCCTTCATTATAATTATATATGATTCTCAATTCACCATTGCTGACTTCCGGCAGACTCGCAATAAGTGCATCCATACCTTCACCACTTATCTGATTCTGGTAGCATGACAGGCTTGTCAACTTTGTATTCTTCGACAAATCAAGTGAAGTCAGGCTGTTGCCAGTGCATGACAAGCTTGTCAGTTCTGTAAAGTATTCTATGCCTTTAAGGCTTTGAATCTTGCTATCATACGAGCTGTATATGTACATGCTTGTAGTGAGAATCTCTGTATCTGTCAGCATGCCGTCTTCTCCGTATGACTGAGATAGCAGCCAGTTGCGGAAGCCTTCGTCAGGGAACGTTGTCTCGTTGATTTCAATTACCTTCGAAGGGTCGTAACCGGCATATTCCTTCCAATCAGAACTATAACCACTACCAGCATTATACAGAGGAGTCCATCCCTTTGCTTTGGCAGCCGCTACCTGGTCTATGGTCATCATGTTCCTTTCACTTGAATTGTCTATGACCTGCATTCTACCATCATAGCTGCTGCTGCTTGTGATTGTCGGCAGGCTTGCGATGAGTGCATCCATAGCTTCGCCCTTAATCCGGTTGCTGTAGCAGTAGAGGCTTGTCAGTGCCGTACATCCAGATACATCAAGTGAAGTCAGTTGATTGTTATAGCAACTGAGGCTTGTCAGCGCTGTATTCTTTGACAAATCAAGCGAAGTCAGCTGGTTATAGGGGCAATAAAGATATGTCAAAGCAGTATTCTTTGACAAATCAAGTGAAGTAAACTGGTTGCCAGAACAGGTCAGAGAGTTTAGTGCTGTAAAGAACTCTATGCCCTTTAAATCCTTTATATTTTTCCAAGTTACGCTTAGACTTGTTATCGTTGATAGTTCAGCAGAGGTCAGTACTCCGTCTGTGCCATAGCCTTGTTCCTTTAGGAAATTACGGAAGTTCTCGTCAGGGAAGTTTGTCTCGTTGATTTCTACATCTGCCCATGTGGTGATAGCCATGAGTGATGCGACAAAGGATAATAATAGTCGTTGATGTTTCATTATTGTATGGATTTATGTTTGTTAATGGTTTGACTTCTTTGCTGAAAAGTATCATTTTTAGCTTTCGTCACCAGTGCCGCCAGTGCCTCCTGTATTGGTGCTGCCGCCACCGCCTTGGTCGGTTGAAGTGCCATTGGCGTATATAGGTATCTGCGATGCGATGTCTCTTGTTTCATGTTTCAGGTTTCAAGTTCCAAGCTCAGTGTTCAATGTTTAATATTGAGTCCACTTTAAAAAGTCAGGTGTGTTAAAATGTTTGTATTTTCACTAAAATAATCTCTGATTTATGACGATTTCTGGAATATTCTTCAACCGCACAGGTCGGAATTTTTCCTGTAGTGCACAGGAAAAGTTTTTTCAGTGCACGGGAGAAATTCCTACTCTGCACTGCAGGAAAAAGGGCAATTTTCAATCTTCAATGTTCCAAGTTTAATTTTCAATGTTCAATGTTCAATTTTCAATGTTGTTGTAAAAAAGCATAGCCCCCGCCGCATATATAGAGAATGTTTATCCAGAGCTTGAGTTTGAAATTATGCTTTTTGCCCTTTGCTGGGCTTGGCGGGGGAACTATGCGCCCCCTCTGACTCTCCCCCGACAAGGAGAGGGAGGGGGAAGTTTTTTATGTCCGATGGTAACCTGAGATTTTTAAGTTATTGTTCAAAGACATTTGGCAGCGGATTCTCCGGCATGTCATATATAGGTATGTCTGTGCCGAAGTTTTGCTGGTATCTTTTCGGCAGTCCGGAGCGTTTCCAGAGTTCCGTCACTATGGTTCCGTCACCACGGTCGAAGCGCAGCTTGAAGGTGTTGTCGTCCAACCATTCTATCTTCTTTCTTCTGTCAAATTGTATTATCAGTTCGTCAGAGAGGTATGTTATGGGGCGCATGATGCAGCAGATGTTCATCCTGTCTGCGTTCAGTTCATAGATGTGGAGATATACGTTTTTGTCGAATATCTGGTGGAAGTCGTAGGGGCCGGTCATCAGCATGTCCATGCCCTCTACTTTCGTCATTATGCCGATTCTGCGCCAGCAGCCGTAGAGCTTGTTTTCTGTACGCGGTGCCGTGCGCATCTCCAGCAGGTCTATGACGCGTTTCATGTTGGGGTTTATCTTGTATTCAGAGGAGTAGAGCTCCGTGATGTACTGGTTTGGCGGGAAATACATGTTGTTCATGTAGTCGTTGTGCCATCTCATCTTGTAGCCCTTGCTGTCGCTGTCGTAGATGCTTACGTCTCTTTCGGCGACGTAGCCGGTATAGTTCATGGGGCTTTTGTCGTTGTTCAACATCGATACCCAGAACTCCGGATTCACATCGTCATTGATATCCTTCTCTACCATTATCTGTAGTGTGTAATAGTCGGAGCAGTATTTGTATTGTTCAAAATTTGGTGTCTTGTCAGCAGTGCCGTTTTCGTATGAGAAGCGCAGCAGTCTGTATAGTCCGCGTGGGTTTTCCTTCTTTCCTGCTATCTGCTGGCAGATGGCGTCGCAGATGTCCTGGTCGAGGTCAGCCTTCTTCATTCCTTTATTGGGACTGAATGTTATCGGCAGTGTGTATCTCATCCTGACCGCTGTGCCCTTGCGTGTGGCTGGCGACCACTTCGGCATCATCTTCACTACGCGTATAGCCTCCTTGGTAAGCCTTGCGTCCGGTGACTCTAAGGGTTTTATGTCGCTTATGGAGCCGTTTTCCCTTACGACGAAGCTCAGCATGACGCGACCCTCGATGCCTGCCGCCTCGCAGTCTTTAGGATAGTTGAGGTTGGCGTTCAGGAATGTCATCAGGGCACTTATGCCTCCAGGAAATTCTGCCTTCTTTATCTGGGCGTCTTGTGCGAATGTTGCGGTCATGACAAGGCTCATGACCCATGTTAGCAATAGTCTTTTCATCGTATCATTTCTTCATAGTCGGGGAGGGCGTTTTTGTCGTTCTCACCGTGTGGCACCACCGTCTTTGCGCTGCTCCGGGTCATGTTTGAGTCTGAGGGAGCCGGTGAGAACCTCATCTCGGGCAATGCAACGGTAAATATGTCGTCGTCAGACGGGGCGGCAGGGGCTGGCTGCCCTGCTTTGTGCTTCCTCGTCGTCTCTGCCGTGTGCCTGTCCATGACGTCGTCTGCTTCTGTCTTATGTGTTACCGGCGTGTCCTTTGCGGAGATGTATTTGTCTTTCGGAATTGTGGTGTCTGTATTTGCTATTTCTTGCCTGCTAATCTTGTTGCCTGCAAAAAACATAGCCGTAATAGTCAGGAATCCTATGACAGAAGCAGCAAAACCATACCAATAAACAGTCTTCTTTCTCTTTGCGGGTGCCTCTCTGTTTGCCATCATGCGGTCATACTCCGCAGCGCCCGGCTCAAGGCTTGTCATCATCTCTTGATAGAGAGCGTCGTCGTTGTATTGTATCTTCATCATCGTCATTTCAGTATCTTTTGTAATTCTTTAGTTAGTTTTCTTTTTGCCATTGAGATGATGCTCTTCACCGAAGGCTTCGGGATGCCTGTCTCGTTGGCTATCTCCTCTGCCGTGTGTCCCTCAATGTGGCGTTTCCGTAGCAGGCTACGTTCTCGGGGGCTCAACCTCTCAATTGCTTCGTCTATCTTGTGCTGCACGTCCTCGGCTTCTATGTATGCATCCGCTGTTATGTTGTCTTCTATTCCCTCGTCTAAGGCTGCGGTGTTGTTGTCTCTCTTCTTCCTGTATATCTCCACGCAGACGTTCTTTGCCACCCTTGTTGCCAGAGCCTCCATGTTCCGTTTGGGGTCGAGGCGTTCGCAGTAGTTCCACAGACGCACGAGTCCCTCTTGCGCAACATCATCGGCATCTGTCTGGTTGCCGAAGAAATCGCGTCCCACTTTAACCATCAACGGTCTTAGCACCGGAACTATATTTTCAAACTCTGTTGGAGACATCCTCTATATATAATACGCAAAAAGGAGAAAAAAGTTAAGTATGAAAACTTATTTTTTTTTCTCCTTTTAATTAAAAATATAAAAACTGCCGCGAAAATGGCGTCCTACTCGTCAGGGAACTTGCCGTTGAGGATGTAATGTATGATATGCATCACATCAGACATGCCTATTTCTCCGTCATCGTTGACATCTGCAGCTTCAGTATTGAATGTTTCTGAAGGTGTTCCAAGTATGTAACTCACAATGAGTGTCACGTCCTGCATGTCAATCTTACCATTCTCATTGGCGTCGCCGCGCATCGGGTCATCCGGAAGTGGTATGATATCTCCGACATTGATATATTTGAATGTCGCGGCAACGGGACGATGGTCGCCAAGAGGTGTGTTGTTGTCATTGCCGTCGATGTTTCCATAATTATAGTCTTGCTCGATGCGGAAACTCTGAGGCATCAGCAACATAGTGTTGTCGGCTGTAGGATTGATGTATATAATTTTATCAACGATTTCGTAGTTGGTGAAATTCGTTGGGTCGCTTTGGTCAGTCAGGTTTTCCATGTCAACAGTGGGGTAAACGCCATTGCGATACAGTTCCACCCAAACGTCGCTAGCTGTCAGGTTCGTGTTCAGCAAGTCCATGAAATTGGTTTTGATGTTTTCACGTGTCCATCGGCTGTTAGTGTCACCTATGATGAGTTTCGGACGACTGGCATCAGCCCCATTCACGGCACCAGCCAACTGACGCCATTGTGATTCGCGTGACCATGTGGCATTGGTGTCTCCTGCGTCCATGTGGAGGATAAAGACATCAATGATGGGACCTCCATTTATCTGCACATCATAGTGACGGAATCCCTTTTCTACATACTGATTGCCATCGGTCGCCTCGGTGTCCCACCATCTTGTCCAACTTTCGTTGTTGGCAGAGACGTTGTTGAACTTCCAAATGAGATTGAGGCCATCAGTCTCAACGTGAAGATTTCCCTTTATGAGCTCTCCATAGTCGAGGTCTCCGACATTGAGTGTCTTACGGATGGTGCCGCACCAATACTGGTCATTCAGCGACTCCATCAGTGAACCATTGTAGTTGAAGTCTTCAGAACAGCCGATGAGGTCGTAACTCTTTGAAGCAAGATAGCGGCTTATCTTTGTCGTACCTTCAGCTCCAGGACCGTCAGGATTCAGTTCGTACTTCCCGAATACATAGTTTATCTCCTTGGGCAGACCATCGACATTGAGCGCGGCAACGGTAAATGTACCTTCATGTATCTCACGACATGGCATGATACATAATGTGGCGTTGTCAGTGGTAGCTTGGAAATATGCACGGCCACGTTGGAGAGTCATCTGCCTCTTGGCTGCAGCAGTGGTAATTTCCTGTAGTGTCTTGTAACCATCGGCACTGTATTGTATGTTGCTAATGTTTCCGGAGAGATGATATTCCGTCTTGTATTTTACATCGAAATAGTACCACTGCCCAGGTATCAGTTTCTTAGTCCTGTCATTAGGAAGTGGGATAGAAAGACCATCGAGGAAGATGGCTTTGCACTTTAGTTGTACATTGTCGAGTTTAAAGAAAGTCTGCGTCTCACTTTCATGGCCTTCCACCCACCATTGCCCGGTACTACCAGCTGAAATGAGCAGTTTGTCGTTTGTGATAGTTATGTTATTTGTGACTTTTATGCCCACTCCTTCACCTGATCCGGCTTTTGTTGTTGTGACGTCGTTTCCTGAGAAAGTGACATATCTTCCAGGCCAGGTAGCAACGACTCCAGACAATTCGTACATACCGCTTGGTATACCTATTATTGTCTGACTGACTCCCAATGAAGAAGCCCACCATTGAAAGGCATTCATCAGATAGCTTCCATCTTTATTGGACATACTGTAATTCCCAACCTTGAATTCCTCATTGCCTGGTTCTTTTCCGCTTAAAGTCCATCCCGTTTCGTCGCCAGTCTCAAATGATGGATTGGTGATAAGGCATGAGAAATCGACGGGTGAAGATGACGTTACACTTTTCCATAATTTGTTGTGCTTTTCGATGAGTTTCTTCTTCTCAATGCGATACAGGCGGAAATGGCCTGCCTTGTCATCTGTGGTGTTTTTACGATTGAGTGCCAATGGCTCACCGGTCTTGACCACTTTATTCCACGGACCGAGGTATCCGCAAGCCCAATTCTCAGATGACATGGGATACTTTCCGCTTTCGAATATCCAATAGTTGCTTTGGTACGTAGGGATGAGATAGCACCATTCAGTGAACGTCGGTTCGGTATATGTGAGTACATACATGAAACCGGCATTGTCGTGTGTTTGGAAGAAGTGGTTGCCATATTTCATGTTCTTAAGCCCGATATACTCTTCTTTCTTCTCTACAGTGAAGAAATTGGACAGGTCATACACGGGATTAGAACTGACAGTTTTGTAGCGAAGAGCTTTTGTATTCTCACTTGCCCAGACAGGCTTTACCTCATATGGACCCACACCTACAATGAGGTCAGTCTTCTCTGCAGAAGTAAGGATGTAGCAATAATCATCGCCTCCGATGATATCTTCTGCAGATCTCACCAAAGTAAATCCATTTGATGTTGTGAGGTAGATAGTGTAGTTTATTGCTGTGGCACGTATTATGTTTGCCATCAGCATGACTATAACTACCATTAACTGAATAAGTCTCATCATTTCATCTTTTGGTTTTATTCGTCGTGCTCGAAGTCGTTATCATTGCCTATTTGCATCCGACATTGACGGCTACGGGCTTCTCCAGAGCCGCCATTACCTAAATTTAGGTTTACATTGTTGACAAGATTACTGGCAGTAAGTAATTCTTGCTTGTTCTCTACTGCAACAAAGATAATTTGGGGTGATTTATAATTTTTTTTCATAGCTGCATAAATTTTATTCAATAACTACTTTTTTACCATTATATATATATACTCCAGATGTAGTCGGCTTGCTATTGAGACGCTGACCGTTTATGGTGTAATAGAATCCATCTCCGGTCATGCCGTTTACTCCCTTTTCGATGTTGATGCTTGTAATGTCATCGTTGCCAAAACGTAATACGAAACTTCTGACATTGTTTGCTGCAGACTCACTGATTTTGAAGTATGCGCGGAATGCATTAACCTTGAAGTCATCAACATTTGGCCAGTCCAGTGTGTTGTCAGCAGCAAGGTAAAGGTTTGACTTGTCATCTTTATCAAGAGGCGTTGGAGTATAGATGCCTTGGAAGGTGACACTACCATCATCAGTGCTGGCTATTCCGTCAGGAGTGTCATTGGATATGGTTACTCCAGTAAAACTCGGATTGGTGATATTGTCACCGCTTTCCCACTTAATAAGATAAGGTACGCCTGCTCTTATAGATGTCGCATCCTTGAAGTACAGGTGTAATGTGGTGCCCTCAAGTCCCGTGGCGTGACCGTTGTAGGAACCTTCGGTGTCAAGTTCCATAAGAGTTGCTCCAGCCAAGTCTCCTGTTAGGTCTGTGTCAAATGGCAAGCAAATGGTATTCCATGAGTTGTCCTTGTATAGTGTGCGACCATGCAGGGTGATAACACCACGTTTGCCATTGTTGGACTCTATCGTTGTGCTGTTGCCTTCTGCATCAGTTCCCTTGTCGTATAGCGTGATGATATTTGGCATATATGTCAGCGTAATGTCATCAGCCACAATCTGGGCAGGAGTGTTGCCGGTGCCTGTCTTTTGGAAACCAAACGTCAGGTCGAAAGGAGCTGCGGCATCGGTTATCTCAAAGTCGTAGGTCAGTGTCTCGGCACCATTTGTGGCTTCACCGATTGCAGTAGATGTTTCACCAATCTTATATGCAGAGCGATTTGTCATGTTTGCCATGTTGCTGTTCCATGAGAATGAAAGGCGATACTTGCCCACAGGAAGCATCTTTTGTTTTGTCACTATCATCGTTGTGGCTGAACTGCCCCAATTCTTACGCATATAGAGTTTATCGGTATTGTCTCCTTGCTTGGTCTGTAGTACTGCCCACGTGTCGGCATTTGCATAAGCGGCTTCCCAACCAGTTACTTCGTGAATATTGTTGCTGTTTTCTGTGTTTAGCGCAGAACTTTCTGCTGCGCTGAAGTCGAGGTTCGCGCCGAGAAAGGCAGAAACGTCGAAGTTGCTACTTTGTGTCGCTGCATAGTTGTCGAAGTTTTCGTTCAGGGCGCTGATGGCTGTCTGTTGAGTATCATCAGTGTCCATGTTGCTGTCTGCACCATAGTCACTGGCAATGCTGAGCGCTGTAGCTCCATCTACCATTGCCTTGTAACTCTTGAAGAGTCGGAGAGAGGCGTCAGTAGCATCCATCTGGTTTACGAGATTATCTTTCAATGTACCATAGTTGGCAGCCTGTGATACGTCATCAAGAGCTGTGCTGACTGCGTTTACCTTGGCGAGCAGATCTGTCCAAGCTGCTGCACTCATCGTTGAACGACGGTAGTCAGTACCATCTGCCAGATTGTAGTCATTTTCAAAACGCTCTAATGCGGCAATCATTAGTACGCGATTGTCTTTAACTGTTTGTATTTGCTGGCGAGCAGTTTGTATGGCATTAGGCAGGGAGGTTAGTGTCACGGTTGTCAGCTCATCGAAGGTGTTAGCGGCATTTGCTGTGCTAATGGCTGATGAGAGAGCGTTTTGCTGTCCTGTGGTCAGGAGTGAGGCGTCGGTACTTGCCAGTACTCCTTCCGCTTCGGAAACAAGGGCATCGCGGTCAGCCTTCAGAATGGTGAGATCCGGATCTTTGCTGTATGTAATCGTATAAATCTGTGCTACATGCCAGTTGGAACCGGCTGCTGTCTTCTTAATGCCGAAGGTCAGTGCACCTGCGTCAGAGAGTTGTACTGACAGGTTTACAGGTACTTGATCTGCTGCCGTTAGAGAGGTACGATGCGCTACCGGAAGAGAGAGACTGTTATCACCGGCAAAGCCAAATGTGATATTCGGTTGGCCGTCGGCACATTTCTCAACCAACGAGCCACGGTTCGGAGTATAAGATGCCGCTGCATAAAGTGCTACGGTGTAATAGCCTGCTGGCATATCATTAATGGTCTGATATAGGATGTTGCCTGTGATGCTCTCTCCGCCCGAAGCCTCAGTATAGCTTTCTACGAAATCAGCCATAGAAGGATCCGGCTTTGGTGCAGACCATGTAGGAGCTGTTGCTGCAGGATTCAAACCACTTGCGGTCTGCCAGTCAGCAGCTGCCGTTGATGCAAGGAAAGTCAGGTTAAATGGATTGCCATCTTCTGCTGTAACACTACTGATAAATGTCATCGCAGCAGCACGGATAATTGCAGTCTGTGTGTTGATTGCAGAGGCTGTGGTGGCCGCTTCAACATCACTGTTTGCTGTCGAGATAGCTCCATCGAAAGAGCTCTTTGCAGTTCCGGAATCAGTATATTTGTAGGTGTTGTTGTCAGCCAAACCTTGTACGTTGGTTCGCATTGTCTTGTATGCGGCGTAGGCGGCTTGTAAGTCTGCGTCGTTTCTGTATGTGTCGAGTACTGCAGTAAGGGCAAGGATTGCAGAGGAATATTCTTTTGCAGTTTCATACTCTTTATTGTAATCACTAATGGCATCTGCGATAATCGTTTCACAAGCATCAGGTACAAGCCCTTCGTTGATGAAGTCATTGCATTCATTCACCAAATCAGAAAGTTGTGTCTCGTATGCTGAGAGGTCAATACCTGTGCAGTAAAGTTTGAAGTTGTCGAAAACCAGCCATTGGTCTGTGGTCTCACATTTCATTCCTATTTGCAAAGAACCGTTAGAAACTTCAATTTCCTCTGTTGTGACCTTACCGAATGCGCGGTCTTGAATCATTGACAACACCGTATTCTGGAAATCATCTCCTGCAGCTGCCGATGATGATACGGATCTTGTCGTAGAGCCGCTGGTAGCATATACTTGACCTGCTCCCGTGGTGCCGGCTATCTGTAAAGAAACTTTGTAATTACCGTTGGGTATCGTCAGATTCTGATATATCTTAAAGTTTGAACAATGCCAAATTTCGCAACCACCACCATAGGAGGTATTATTGTTGCCTCCGGAACCTTCTTCTGTCCAACCCGTGCGATTGCCTGCATCGAAGGTTGCATTGGTCACATACCAGGGTGTAAGGTCAACCGGATTGCTGTCGGATGCGTTGTCGAGCAGATTCTGCTTGAACTGTGCACGGCTAATGGCGTAAATCTGGAAATGTCCTATCTCGTTGGCAGCAGTCTTGTTAGCGGCACACTCTGCACCATTGGTAAAATTGCCTCCTGTCCACGGACCGATGTAGTTACCAGGGTCATGACCATTCTCAATAGTCCAAGAGCCATTAGCGTAAGCAAGATTTATCTTCGCCCAACCATTTGGAGATGCAACGTCATTGGTATCCCACTTCCATGGTGCTTCCCATTCTGTTTGGAACATGAGGACGCTATATTCAAGATTCCGCATGGCATAGCCGCCTTCCCGAGATTCTAACGTCCAGACTTTTCCGTTGATGTTTGCGGAAACGGGTTCTACTGATGTCTGGTAATACACACCGAGTGAATACCATTTTGTATTTTGGTTTACACCCTTAGCGGTGCCGAGCATCAAGTCGCGGGTGGCATCGACGAAAACATAATAATTGTTCGCAATGTCAGATGCCGTGGGTAACGTCGTTATTTTTGTCCAGCCGTCCTCTGCAGTCAGTTTGTTTGTGTCTGCCCACACATTACTGGTAAAAGCGATGAGGGCTGCAATGATTGTATAGAATGATTTACGTTTCATGTCTTTGTTCCTTTCGTTTTGTTAGTAATGTGTAATTTTAGAATTGTGTCTGTATTACCTCTTTCACGCCTTCTCCGCGCTTGAAGAGTACAACGAAGGCGTTGTTAGACTGGTTTGTATTGCCTGGGGCAGCTACTGTATAGTCGTGTACTTTGTTGTCGTTGTTTACAGTTGATGTGTATGTGGCATCATAGAAACGGTGGTAGTGTCCCGAGAAGTGCTGAACCTTGCCATCTACCTTTCCTGCAGTTTTCATCATGATAGCAGACAATGGGTCTTTCTTCAGCGTATTGGCAGACGTTGCATCATTATATGCTATGCCGGAAGTGCTGGAACCATAGACAGAACTATTGCTGGAAGTCTTATATTTACCCACATCGTTCTGGTCGAGCCACCAGCGATTGCAATCACTGCCTGCAAGCCATGGATAGTGCTGCATCCATACACTGGCCTCGTCGGCGTGGCTCTCTACGAATGTATTCAAGTTATTTACGATGGGATCGGGGGCATAATATGTAGCACTCGAAAGAAGTCCTGGTTTCTTGTAAGGCTTCTGGAACCAGTAGTTGTTTGCGCAATAGAAACGCACATTCTTGAACTTGAAAGTGAAGTGATTAGGTTCGAAACCATAGTTGTTGCCTGATGTGAAATAGGTTATATTCTCATCGAATACGCCTGCGTTATTCCAATAAGTGTTGTTCGAGGTGATTGCAGATATCGTCTGTGCATCAGCATTGGCTCCGCCTGTACTGCCGTAGGTTACACCGGCGTCTCCGTCGTTGCCTGTCCAATAGTCAGGGGTGAAGTCGTGGTTGCCTGCTATGAATATAAAAGGTATGCCAGCAGCTTTTGCCAGCTCAGCAGTGCAATTGAGGAATGCGGTATGCTTTCCGTCGTTTGATTCATTGCCCTTGTCTTGGTCAAGGTCTCCTGTGCAGAACACGATGCTCGTCTTTGGAATGATGTCGGTGGCGCCTGCGGTAGTGAAGTTTACCTTTTTCGTACCGTCCTTACCCATATTGAGAATGTTGTTCATGATGGTAGCCATGTCTTCCTGACTTGTGCCGTCGTGACCGCTGCCCTGGTTGATATGGCAGTCGGAAAAAAATACACCGCAGAACCAAACGTCCTCGACGAAACGGAAACCATATGCCTTGTTGTTATAGGTAAATACCTTTAACTCGTCATAGTTGATGTTTGTGGTGGTAGGATTTGGGGTCACAGAACTTGCAGAAACTGGTGTGCCATCTATCTGCACGGCGGTAATCAGTCCTGTAGGGTCAGTACCAGCAGGTAGGGTTATGGTGGTAAAACCTTTGGCATCTGTCGATGCCGCGTCAGAATAGGTTACACCGTTAAGTGTAAACGTCATTTGTGCACATGATGGCAATAAGGTTGACCACAGGAGTGTGCAAAACATTAGAATTTTCTTAGTCATAATTATTATAATTTGTTTAGATTGATTGTAAGATCGCTTTCGTAGTTATGTTGAAGTTATGGATGTAAAATGTCAAATGATATTGTGTTTGCAAAGGTAATAAAAAAAATAATAATAATCATGTTATTGGTGATAAGAATGTTGCTATTTCTAATATTTTTTTGTTATTTGACTATATATTATTACCTTTGCAAGCATGAAACGCGTTTTGGGGCTTTTATTTGTGATGTTGTTTGCGGTCGGTTGTATGGCTGCGAAGGGCTGGCGTGTTGAGGCTGAGAAGGACGGCTATGTGAATTGGCTGAAGGACAGCGTGGCTGACATTCATGCGCCTGGCGGGTTGACGCTGTGGAATACCCAGAAGATGATGGGGAACATCGTGATAGAATATGATGCCCGCATCGTGAGTGACGAAAGGGTGTCAGACCTTAACTGCTTCTGGATGGCATCGGGGGGCGCAAAGTCGGGTCGCTTCGTAGATTACTATGCCCAGAAGATGTACTACATGGGCTATGGCGGCAACTATAACAAGACGACACGCTTCCGCAGGTACAATGGTGACGGGCGGGGCATAGAGGATGCGAGATACCGTCCGGCTATACTCAGGGAATACACTGACGAGGCGCACATGATAAAGCCTGACCACTGGTATCACATACGCCTGGAACAGATTGACGGCAGGGTGAGATATGTCATAGACGGCGAGTGCCTTGTTGACTATATAGACCTGCATCCGCTGACGGAGGGCTTCTTTGGCTTCAGGACGACATTGGCGCATGCTCAGCTGAAGAATTTTTCGTACAGGCAGCTGCCACGCACTATCTGTAAGGAGATAACCCTTCCGAAGACATACAATAAGCCGCAGACCTTCGGCATACCATTCCTACAGGGAGAACTGGGGGCGAAGGAAATCATACGCTGCGAGCAGCCTTCGGAACAATGGAACCTGGCATACTGGCCTGACGGCAGCGTGAAATGGCGTGCCATGACGATAGTGCCGCAGGTTGAAGGTCAAGGTGCAAAGGTCGAAAGTCAAAGGTTAAACTTCTGGTTAGAGCAGGACGGCAGGAAACTGGTTGTGAAGAAGACCACCAAGGAATACGACGGCAAGATACGTAAGGTGACGAAATATGAAGGCGACAACTTCGTCATGCGCCATTATATATATAAAGGTTGTAACGAAGAGAAGTTTGTCATTACGCATTTCATAGACAGCGCGACAAACCGCAATGGTCTGCAGTCGCTGGCTCTGCGCTTCAAGGTGCCTATGAGCGGCAGGATGTACGACAGGAAGGTGGCGTTCCTGACAGATTCGGTGCGTTCTGCCGTGATGTCTGTAAAGCCGCTGATAGCTCGCCGCCCCATAACATTGGATGACGAGGGCAATCCGAAAGATGCCCTCAGCCGCCGCATGATAGAGAGCATCGCGGCATGGGACGGCTTCCGGTTGTCGCAGTTGTCGCCGAACGGCTTTTCGGTCAGGAAGAGGGCAACGGACGGGAGTCCTTGGATAGGCACTATGGAAGGACATCGCGCCCCGGGCGTGGTGGCACTGGGCAACAACAGCGGCAGCTATGCCTTTCATCTGGACGACTTTTGGCAGTCATACCCATCGACACTTCAGATAGACAACGCCCGCAGCGACAGTGCCACCGTGAGCCTGTATCTGTGGAGTAGGGAGGCGGAGAAGATGGACTTTGCCCACTACGACACCATACCGCACACGTTGGAGGCGGCATACGAAGACGTACAGCCCGGCATGAGTACGGCATACGGAATAGCAAGGACGTCGGTGGTGTATGTATATAAATATGACGAGCCGATAGACACCCTGAGCCAGCACCTTGGCGAGGTGGCGGAGCACAGGCAGTATGTAATGCCGCGAGAATATCTGCACAGCAAGCGCGCCTTCGGAATATGGAGCCTTGACGACGGCAGTGACCTCGACCGCCGGTTGTATGACATTGCGGACTATTATTCCAAGGAGGTGGAGCGCAACGGCTGGTACGGATACTTCAACTATGGCGACGTGATGCACTCTGGTATGCCGACGGAGGATGGCGTGCGTTGGTATTACGACGTAGGCGGCTTTGCCTGGGACAATACGGAACTTGGCACGCCGGCAATGCTGTGGTACGAATTTCTGCGGACGGGTTGCCCGAAGGTATGGAGGATGGCTGTGGCAATGACGCGCCATAATGCCGAGGTGGACTGCTACCACATGGGACCGCACAAGGGACTCGGCACGCGCCATAATGTGCTGCATTGGGGATGTGGTGCAAAAGAGGCGCGCATCTCGGAAGCGTTCTGGAACAGATTCCTGTACTACCTGACGGCAGACGAGCGCATGGGCGACCTGATGCACGAGGTGGTGGATGCCGACCAACTGCTTTACACCCTCGACCCGATGCGCCTGGCACAGCCCCGCAGCCCCGAGACGCCTTGCACCGCTCCGGCACGTCTGAGGATAGGACCCGACTGGTTAGCGTATGCCTCGAATTGGTTTACGGAGTGGGAGAGGACGCAGAACATAAAGTATCGCGAAAAGATAGAACGCGGCATGGAGAGCATCAGCAGCCTGCCTCACGGAATATTCTCCGGTCCGAAGGCGTTGGGCTACGACCCTGCGACGGGCGTCATAACGTGGGAGGGCGACAGCGCCATGCAGAACACGAACCACCTGCTGCCTATCATGGGCGGCTTCGAGATGATGGTGGAGATGATGCTGTCGATGCCGTTTGCGGATAATAAGGAAAGCCGCGCGACGGCAGAGAAGTGGCAGCAGACATGGCTCGCGATGTGTTGCGAATATAAGGAGAAGGCGTGGAAGATAAGCCAGAACAAATTCCGCATCCCGAGGCTGCAGGCGTTTGCCTACTGGTTTACGGGGAAGGAGAAATACCGTGACATAGTAGAGAAAGACCTCCGCATCCGTATGCCGATACGCGCCACCAACGATGCCGCGACATATACGCTGGACGCTATTTTCTCGAAGGAAGTGATGGGCGGCTTATAAGCCACATAAGCCCCATAAAATAAAAAAAAGAAAAAAACAATGAGAGCAGTAATACAGAGGGTGCAGCATGCATCCGTTACGATAGAGGGAACAGAGAAAAGCCGCATCGGGCAGGGAGTGCTGATACTCCTGGGGTGTGAGAATGCCGACACGATGGAGGACATCAGTTGGCTGGCACACAAGATTGCCAACCTGCGCATCTTCGACGATGAGGCTGGAGTGATGAACAAGAGTCTGCTGGACGTCGGTGGCGAGGTACTCGTGGTGTCGCAGTTTACGCTGTGGGCATCCTACAAGAAGGGCAACCGCCCCAGCTACCTGCGTGCCGGCAGCCATGAGGTGACGGTGCCGCTGTACGAAGCCTTCGTAAGGGAGATGGAGAAAGAGGCGGGCAAGCCAGTCATGACGGGAGAGTTTGGTGCCGAGATGAAGGTGGAACTCCTCAACGACGGTCCCGTAACAATATGTATGGATACGAAGAATAAGGAATAGAGACCCCACCCCGACCTCAATGGTCTTTACACCCCCTTCGGTTCCCCCGTTTCGCGGGGGACAGAAACCCGAGGGAGGGAGAATGATGTTCAATTTTCAATGTTCAATTTTCAATAGAGTAAAATGCGAATAGACATTATAACCGTATTGCCGGAGATGCTTGAGGGCTTTGTCACCACAAGCATCCTGGGACGCGCCCAGAACAAGGGGCTTGCAGAGATACACATCCACAACCTGCGCGACTATACTGCCGACAAATGGCGCCGCGTAGATGACTATCCCTATGGCGGCAAGGCTGGCATGGTGATACAGTGTCAGCCCCTTGATGCCTGCATCTCGGCACTGAAGGCGGAGAGGCATTATGACGAGGTGATATTCACAGCCCCCGACGGCGAGAAGTTCGACCAGCCGATGGCGAACGACCTGAGCCTGAAGGAGAATATCATCATCATCTGCGGCCACTACAAGGGCATCGACTACCGCATCCGCGAACACCTCATAACGAAGGAGGTGAGCATAGGCGACTACGTCCTCACCGGTGGCGAGCTGGCTGCCGCCGTCATGGCAGACAGTATCGTCCGCGTCATCCCCGGCGTCATTGGCGATGTGGAGAGTGCGCTGTCTGACTCTTTTCAGGACAACCTCCTCGAACCGCCCGTATATACCCGTCCGGCAGAGTACCATCCCGTCTCCAACCCCGACGAGACATGGGGCATACCCGAGATACTCCTTTCCGGCCACGAGGCAAAGATAAAGGAATGGGAATTTGAACAGGCTCTTGAACGCACCAAGCGCCTGCGCCCCGACCTTTTAGAGTGAAGAGTGCTCGCGGGTCAACCGCGACATTCTTTCATATTGTTTTTGCTTTTACGTGTATATAAAGTAAAGCGGGAACCGCGTAATTGCGATTCCTGCTTGATTTTTATCTTGTCGTTAACCTTTAACCGTTAACCTGTCTCCCTCCCTAACTGGGGAGGGCTGGGGTGGGGCGTTACCTTTAATTTTTTGGAAACTCCGGCTCTATCTGGTTGAGCATCTTTATTGTTGCCTTGATGGCAGCCTCTGTCTGGTCGGCATCGAGGGCGCGGGTGCGCAGTACCCTGCCGTCCTTCATGCGCCATGTTATCTGCGTTTGCACCAGGGCATCGGTACGACCGCCGGGAGGGATGGTGACGGAATAGTTCTCAAGCATCGGGAACGTGCGTCCCAACGTCTCCTTATATATATAACGCAGAGCCTTCACGAAGGCATCATACTGTCCGTCACCGGAAGAGTCTGCCTCGTAGCGCTTGCCGTTGATGCTTATCTTGACGCAGGCATGGGGCTTCAAACCGTATGACAGGCTTACCATGTAGCCCTTCAGCTTCACTTTGTCCTCGGGGGCAGAGTGTTTCAGCACGTCGGCAACGATGAAAGGCAGGTCGTCCTGTGTAACGAGAGCCTTGCGGTCGCCCAGCTCGGTGATACGCTGCGTCACCTTCTTGGTCTGCTCGGGGGTGAGCACCAGTCCCAGCTCCTGCAGGTTCTTCTCGATGTTCGCCTTGCCGGAATTCTTGCCCAAGGCATATTCGCGCTTCCTGCCGAAGCGTTCCGGAACGAGGGCGTTGCAATAGAGGTTGTGCTTGTTGTCACCGTCGGCATGCACTCCCGCCACCTGGGTGAAGACGTTGTCGCCCACGATAGGCTGGTTAGGAGCAATTGTGACGCCGGAATATCCCTCTACAACCCGTGACACCTCATTGAGCATATCCTCCTGAATGGATGTCTTGATGCCCAGCTGGTCGTGCAGCGATGCCTGAACGGATGCCAGCGGAGCATTACCGCAGCGTTCGCCCAGTCCGTTGACGGTGACGTGGACGCCCTTCGCACCATTGCGGACAGCAGCCAGCGTGTTACCGACGGCAAGGTCGTAGTCGTTGTGGGAATGGAAATCGAAATGCTGGTCGGGGAAGCGGGTCGTGATATCCTTGAAGAACTCACCCGTCTCTGTCGGCGTCAGTACTCCGAGCGTGTCGGGCAGCATGAAACGCTTGATGCCGATGTTGCTCAGCGACTCTATCATGTGATATACATAGTCGGCACTGTCGCGCATGCCGTTGCTCCAGTCCTCAAGATAAACGTTGACGCTAAGTCCTGCCTCATGCGCCATTGCCACGTTTGCCTTGATGTCGGCAATGTGTTCGTCGGGAGTCTTCGAGAGCTGGTGTACGCAATGGTTGCGGGAACCCTTGGTGAGCATGTTGATAACCTTGCCGCCGCAGTCGGTAATCCACTGTATGGACTTTCCGTTATCAACAAATCCCAGCACCTCGATGCTGTCGAGCGCATCAGGTCTGCCACCGTCCTCAACGGGAGCGGCAGACAACTGCTGGGCATAGCGGCATATCATAGTGACGGCTTCCTTTTCGCCTTCTGAGACACGTGCCGAGGCAACCTCAAGGCGATCGACCTTGACGTCCTTCAGCAGCAGACGTGCTATGCTCAGCTTCTCGTGAGGCAGAAAAGACACTCCGTTGGTCTGTTCGCCATCACGGAGTGTCGAGTCGAGTATTTCTATGTAATTGAACATCTAAACCTTTTACCTTTTTAGATCTTTGACTTTAGACCTTTAACCTTAGACCACCTGCCTACTTCTTCTCCTCCCAGGCAACAATCTTGTCCTGATTCTCAAGCAGGAAGTCGATGTCGTCCAGGGCATTCATGAGGCAATACTTCTTGTAGCCGTTGATGTCAAACTTCTCGCTCTTGCCGGTTGCCTCGTTGGTAACGGTCTGGTTTGGTACATCTACCGTCACAACGGTCTGGGGGTTGCTCTTTATGCTTGCAAAGAGCTCTGCCTGAAACTCTGGAGTGACGATTACGGGCAGTACGAAGCAGTTGAGGAGGTTGTTGCGGTGGATGTCAGCAAATGATGATGATATAACCACGCGAACACCATATCCTGCTATTGCCCATGCAGCATGCTCACGAGAAGAACCAGAGCCCCAGTTCTTGCCGCCGACGATGATTTCGTGAACACCCTCATGAGGTGCTTCACAATACTCGGGCTGGTTCATGACGAAATCTGCCACTGGCTTGTCGTTGGCATCATAGCGCAGGTCGTGCATGAAAGCATCACCAAAGAACTTTGGATCACGTGTGGTGAATGCCAGATAGCGTGCTGGGATAATGAGATCCGTATTACAGTTGTCAATCTCGATAGGTATGCAAGTTGACTTGATTATGTTGAATTTCTGTTTTGCCATTGTTTTAAAAGTCTTTAAACTTTAAACTCTAAACTTTAAACTTTTCTCGGGTCGGCTATTACTCCTGTTATGGCGCTGGCAGCCACTGTCAGCGGACTTGCCAGAACGGTCCGCGCACCAGGTCCCTGACGTCCTACGAAGTTACGGTTGGAAGTGGAGATAGCCAGCTTTCCTGCAGGTACCTTGTCTGGGTTCATTGCAAGACATGCGGAGCAAGAAGGCAGGCGCAGCTCGAAACCGGCATCCTTGAGTATCTTGTCAATGCCTTCGTCGATAATCTGCTGACGTACCAGCCATGAACCAGGAACGAGCCAAGCTACAACGCTGTCAGCCTTCTTCTTACCTTTTACTATAGATGCGAAGGCGCGGAAGTCTTCTATGCGACCATTGGTACAAGCGCCGAGGAAGACATAATCCACAGGCTTGCCCTCCAGCTTCTCACCCGGAGCAAACTGCATGTAGTCGAGTTGGCTCTTCAGCTGTGCAGCCTCTTCGGCAGAAACAGAATCGAGAGTTGGCACAGTACCATCGATAGCGATGCCGGCACCAGGGTTTGTGCCGTATGTAATGCGTGGAGCAATGTCCTCAGCCTTGTATGTCACCTCCTTGTCAAATACTGCGTCGTCATCGCTCTTCAGAGTCTTCCAGTAAGCGACAGCCTTGTCCCATGCCTCGCCCTTTGGAGCATATTCGCGACCCTTGAGGTATGCAAACGTTGTCTCGTCAGGAGCAATGATACCAGCTCTTGAACCCATCTCGATGGAGAGGTTGGAGAGTGTCAGACGTCCTTCCATACTCATGTTGCGGATAGTAGAACCGGCATATTCCACAACATATCCTGTAGCACCTGATGTTGTCATCTGTGCCATGATATAGAGTGCTACGTCCTTGGCTGTTACACCTTTCTGCAACTCGCCCTCAATGTTGATGCGCATAGACTTTGGCTTTGACTGCAGGATGGTCTGCGATGCCAATACCTGTGCTACCTCAGATGTACCGATACCCATGGCGAGAGCACCGACAGCACCGTGTGTAGAAGTGTGTGAGTCACCACAAACGATGGTCATGCCTGGCAGCGAAAGACCTTTCTCAGGACCTACGACATGGATGATACCATTGTCCTTGGTGCCCATGGAGAAGTGCTTGATGCCGAACTCCTCGCAGTTAGCCTTCAATGTGTCCACCTGCTTCTTGCCGATAGGGTCGTCGATATGATCCTGTTGGTCGGAAGGAGTGTTGTGGTCAGGCATCGCTATTACGTGGTCAGGGCGGAATACCTTTATACCTTTGTCACGAAGGGTGTCAAATGCCTGTGGCGATGTTACCTCATGGGCATACAGTCTGTCAATATACAGTTGTGTGGGACCGTCTTCCACCACCTGAACGATGTGGGCGTCCCAGATTTTGTCAAAAAGTGTGTTCATTATATTTTTGCGACTTTGAATTTGTTGATACAGTCAATATATGCTTCCACAGATGCCGTTACGATGTCTGTGTTTGAGCCGAAGCCGTAGTAGCGTGTGCCTTCGTGTTCTACCTGCATATGAACCTTACACAGGTCGTCAGAGCCTTTGTTGATAGCCTGGATGGTGAGCTCCTTCAGTTCCATTTCGCGGTGGATAATATTCTTCAGAGCCTTGATAGAAGCATCCACAGGACCATTACCGGTTGCAGCAGCCTCGAATACCTCGTTGGCAATCTTCAGCTTTATGGCAGCGATAGGAGTAACGCCCTTGCCTGAAGTAACCTGAAGTGATTCGAGTTTTACGTGGTTCTCGTTGCTGTCAGCGCTGACACCAGCCAGTACGAGCAGGTCTTCGTCACCCAGTTGCTTCTTCTTGTCTGCCATCTCCAAGAACTTAGCGTATGTCTTGTCAAGATGCTCCTGATCCATCTCGATACCCAGCACGGAGAGGCGATGCTTCAATGCAGCACGTCCTGAACGGGCTGTGAGTACGATGCTGTTCTCGTCGATACCAACATCCTTTGGATTCATGATTTCGTAAGTAGAAGTATTCTTCAACACACCATCCTGATGAATGCCGGAAGAGTGTGCGAAGGCATTCTTACCAACGACTGCCTTGTTTGGCTGGACAGGCATGTTCATCAGTGTGCTTACCATACGGCTTGTAGACCATATCTTCTGGGTGTTGATATTCGTCTCGATGCCCAGGTCTGGGTGGGTCTTGAATATCATTGCCACTTCCTCCAGCGAGGTGTTTCCGGCACGTTCACCGATACCATTGATAGTAACCTCCACCTGACGTGCTCCTCCGAGGACGCCTGCTATGGTGTTTGCCGTTGCCATGCCGAGGTCGTTGTGACAGTGGGTAGAGAGAATACTCTTGCCTGCTGCGAAAGCATCGACATGCTCATAGAGGTACTTTATCTTCTCGTTGTATTCATTTGGAAGACGGAAACCAGTTGTGTCAGGAATGTTGCAGACGGTGGCGCCAGCCTTTGTAACGGCGTCGATGACTCTTGCGAGGTATTCGTTGTCTGTACGACCGGCATCCTCCGCATAGAACTCTACGTCCTCAACAAATTTCTTGGCATACTTAACAGCTGCTACGGCACGCTCGATGATTTCCTCACGGGTAGAATTGAACTTATACTTGATGTGTGAGTCCGAAGTACCGATGCCTGTATGAATGCGTTTGTGTTTTGCGTATTTCAAAGCCTCGACTGCACAGTCAATGTCCTTTTCCACGGCACGTGTAAGGGCACATATCGTTGGCCATGTAACAGCCTTTGAAATCTCAATCACTGAGTTGAAGTCACCAGGGGAACTGATGGGAAATCCTGCCTCTATGACGTCAACGCCTAATTGTTCCAACTGCTTTGCCACCTGAATCTTTTCTACGGTATTCAGCTGGCATCCTGGAACCTGTTCACCATCTCTCAGAGTGGTGTCGAAAATATATAATCTATCTGCCATAATTAAATGAATTATTTCGCTCCTGGAGCGGCATCATTGCCTGCTGCGGTTTGTGTGTTCTTTTTGGTTGGTTCTGTCTTGTTGCCGCTTGGTAATTTTACGGCATCCTTTGGAAGGTATTCCTTGTGGAGGTCGGCAATGACGGGCTTTGTCTTTCCGCTTACTACAGGGTTTTTCGGACCTGTAATGTCATATACCTTTATCTCGTTCTTGCCCTTCTTCAGCCAACATCCCGGAAGGAACAGTGTCTGCTGTGGACCTACGTTCCAGAAACGTCCGATGTTATGTCCGTTGACAAAGACCATACCCTTGCCCCATGAACTCATGTCGAGGTATGTGTCTCCCACTTTGTTGATGGTGAACGTTCCCTCGTAGTTATATGTGGTCTCTGCAGGGAAGAGGTATATCTTCCAGTCCTTCAGGTTGTAGGTCACTTCATGCTGGCCAGCCTTTGCAAATACCTCGACAGACTTTGTGATACCCTTAGGGTCTTTAATCTCTTTTGAGTAGTTGATGCGTCCCATTGCCTCTACGAAGATGGACAGCTTTTCGCCAGCTGCGACATCTTCTTTCAGCATCAGGGTGTTCTCGTTGTTGCTGCCACGATACAGCTCGCCAATCTTTTTGTTTCCGATGCAAACAATAGCATAGTCGGCAACATTGTTGATGCGGATATACGACTTTGCCTTTACTGCCGGCATTGTAGTGGTGTACATGATGCTACCGTAACCCATGTCGAACTGCTCCATGGACTTGATGTCGTGTGACTCTATCGCAGGCTTTGCCATTATCTCGTCAACAGGCGTTGAAACAGCCTTCAGTGTCACTTCCGGGAAAGAAACCACAGGAATAGCCTTAGGTACTGACGGCAGTTTCGTGTCAGAATATTTTGCCAGCAAGCTGCGGAGCTCGTAATATTTTGGTGTTGCGGCTCCTTGCTCGTCTATTGGTGCGTCATAGTCATAGCTGGTGCAGTCTGGCTGATAGCCTGGCACGTTAGAGCCAGCCCAATATCCGAAGCTCGTGCCGCCATGTGTCATATATAAAGAGAATGAGATGCCGTTTTCCAGCATTGTGCCAATACCCTTTACCATAGCGTCGGCGGGGCGTGTTTCGTGGGCGCGTCCCCAACCGTCAAACCATCCGCTCCAGTATTCGGAACACATCATTGGTGTGTCTGGACGCAGCTGCTTAACCTTCTTGAACTGGTCCAACACATTTGCGCCTGTACCGAAATTCATTGTCCACAACAGGTCGGGTAGGGCGTTCTGCTCAAAGTTGCTTGACCAGTCACATTGGAACAATGTAGTCTTGTCGAAACCTACAGAGCGCAGACAGTCGCGTATCTCGCTGACGTATGGCTTGTTAGTGTCGTATGAACCATATTCGTTCTCTACCTGCACCATGATGATAGGACCGCCGTTCTGTATCGTCAGTGGTGACAGCTGCTTACCGACCTCTGCCTCAAAAGCCTTTACGCGGTTGAGGAAAGCAGGGTCTTGTGTGCGCAACTGAATGTCTTTATTCTTCAGCAGCCACCAAGGCAAGCCTCCCATTTCCCATTCTGCGCAAACATACGGTCCTGGACGCACAATGACGTACATGCCGTTCTTTTGGCAAAGCTTGACAAATTCGGCAACATTCCTGTCGCCACTCCAGTTAAATTGTCCTTCCTGTGCCTCGTGGTAGTTCCAGAAAATGTATATGCAGATGGTGTTCATGCCAAGAGCCTTGCACATCTTGATGCGATGCTCCCAGTACGGCTGTGGAATACGGGCATAGTGTAGCTCGGCAGCTTTTACTATGAAAGGTTTGCCATTTAGCAGGAATGTACCTTTACCTGCCTCGAAAGAACCTCCCTTTGCCATCGCTATAATTGATAGCAATAGGGCTACTGTTGTCAGAAGAATTTTCTTTTTCATGTGCGTATGCGTGTACGTTATAAAATAATATCGAGCGGCAAAATTAAAAAAAAAATCCCAAACACACAAGAAAATGTATTTTTTTTATTACTTTTGCAGCCATTAAACGTATTTTGACCATATTTCTTCTCATCTTTCTGGTATTAAATGTTATGGCTGGCAAAGATGATTCGGTTGTCGTACGCCACAATAGGGTTTACGAAAAGGTGCGTATGGCATTCAATGACGTTGATGTCTTTGGCAATGACCGGAAACTTGTGAAAAAGTACGCGTGGTTGAGGGATTTTGTCGAGAAATGTGACCTCAACAACAAAATAGTCCTGCCTATCATTGTAGAAGAGCAGGTGAAAGATGTCTATACAGATTCTCTTGAGAAAAAACGTCGTACTGTTGTCAAGGGCATTCGTCGTTCTGGTCTTAATGACCTTTTCGATACCGGTCAGATAATCTCTGTCATTATGGGCGACCTCTTCGTCGATGTCGATGTACGTGATGAGCAGATGCGCTTCGTGGGGCGACGTTTCTATTCCCCTATCTCGCCAAAGAATGCTTCGCGCTATGATATTAGGATGGTGGAAGTGAATGACAGTACTGTGACGTACAGTTTCTCCCCAAAAGACCGTTTTGATACAGGTTTTGTGGGCACTATGGTGCTCTCCAACGACTCTACCCGTCAAATACGTTCTATCCGTATGGGGCTGCCTTATAAGTCGATGGTAAACTATATTGACACCCTCGATATCCGCCAGGAGTTCAAAAAGATACAGATTAAGAATGATTCCATTGCCCGTGAGCTGTGGGTTCTCGACAAAAGTACTGTCTTGGCAGAAATGTCCCTCATACCTTCTCTCGGAAGGGCTGTCTTTACACGTGAAGAGAAATTCTATAATCACGAATTCACCAAGGTGCCAGCCAAGATGATGTCAGGCAAAGCACCCGAGAAAACTACTATCGAGCCAAAGGCAGAATATCGCGACACAACCTTCTGGCATCAGATGGTACACGATAAGAATGCCGGCGGCAGTGGAAAGGTGCGTCCCGATATCTTTAGAAGAATATTGGGATATGCTATGGATATAAAGTTCTTGCGTCCCTTCGCTTGGCTTACGAAGGCTCTCATAGACAACTATATCCCCACTTCTACGCCCAGCTATTTCGATGTTGGTCCCGTAACGTCGCTTATCTCTCGCAACCAGGTCGATAAGTTCCGTCTGCGCTTTGGCGGTCAGACGACAGCGCACCTTAACAAGCATTGGTTCTTTGGGGGCTATTATGCCTATGGCTTCAATTATAAAAAGCATTACTATGATGCCAAGGTCTTGTATTCCTTCAATCCCAAGATGTATTCGTCGGAGGAGTATCCCCGTCGCTATCTTTCTTTTGAGTCTAACTACGACATCTGTTACCTCAATGACCGTAATATTCACAACATCAACAAAGATAACATCTTTCATTCCTTCAAGTGGTATGAAGACAGCAAGATGATATTCTATAACCAGCAGCGTCTTTCCTTCACCTACGAGACAGATAATGGCTGGCGTCTGATGTCAAGCATCCAGCATGATATCGATGAGGCAACAGGTATGCTGGTCTTTAAGCCTCTTTCAGAATGGAGCGGTAAAGACTCTGTCGATGTCAAGTCTATTCATAACGGAAAGATAACCATTACAGAATTGCGTGTGGGAATGGAATATTCCCCGGGAGCAAAATATTACAATACCCGTTACAGGCAGATGCCTGTCAATGACGAGATGCCTGTAATTGGTCTTACCCATACTTGGGGCATAAAGAATCTCCTTGGCGGACAGTATAACCACCATTCTACGGAATTCAGTGTCTATAAGCGTCTGTTCCTTGGTTCGTGGGGATTTCAGAATTTCAATTTCAAGTGCGGTGCCGAATGGTGTAAGGTGCCATACCCATTGCTCCTTTCTCCTGCCTCCGACCTCTCATATGTCTCTGACGATAATTCTTTCCGCCTGTGTAGTATAGCTGAGTTCGTCAACGACAGATTCATACAGTTCCTATGGTCGTGGGAGATGAATGGTAAGATTTTCAACCTTATACCCTATATCCGTAAGTTTAAGTTGCGTGAGTATGTCGGCATCAGGGCATATTGGGGTTGGCTGACATCCAAGAATGACCCCCGTCTGCCGCAGAATGCGAACAGCGACATCCTGATGGCGTTCTGTAAAAAGATGTACACCCTTGACAGGGGGAAACCTTATTTAGAAGGCGTCATAGGCATACACAATATCATAAACATATTTAATATTGATTATGTGTATCGTTTTGACTATATGCATCTTGGCGATACTCGCCGCTCCGGTATTCGTTTCTCTGCAAGGTTTACGTTTTAAAATCTATATTTCACTGAAAACTTGGGTTCACCAGTAAAATGTTGTGTCAGTCGTGCAGATTGTTTTTTTATGATGTGGTAACATCTGCCATTTTGTTTAAACTAACTAAAACCATCTACTATTTTAATGGCGTAGCAGTAAGTACCAGTGGAAAATTCGGTGATTTCCCATAAATAAATTGCAGTGTTGGAAGAAGGACTATTTACTGCAGTGCAGTGGAAAACTTTTTTCAGTGCACGGGAAAAATTCCTACTCTGCACTCTGGTAAACAGGGCTTCCCAATCCGACAGAGTCAGACAACCATAGTGTTTAACGTAAAAAATTAAGGTCTAAGGTCAAAGGTTTTTAACCTTTGACCTTAGACCTTTCATCTTTCATATTTAACATTACAGCCCCAGTGACTTCTTTATCTCTGCTATGCGGGCATCTGCCTTGGCGCTGGCTGCTTCGTAGTCGCCATCGAAGCCAGGAACCGGTACCTCGCAATAGAACTTTATCTTTGGCTCTGTGCCTGAAGGACGTACGGAAATCTTCATGCCGTCTTCTGTGAACCACTGGAGTACGTTGGCGGTAGTTGGCATATCGAGGGCTGTCTCTTTGCCGTCGGCATACTGCTTGAGGCTCTTGTAGTCCTTGACACATACTACCTTGCTGCCTGCTATCTCTGTCGGTGGGGTAGCACGGAAGTCTTCCATCATCTTCTTTATCTCATCGGCACCGCTCTTGCCTGGCTTGGTAACGCTGACGGCTGCTTCTTTCTGGAAACCATATTCCTTATAGATATCGATGAGCAGGTCGTAGAGTGTCTTGCCCTGGTCTTTTGCCCATGCTGCTATCTCACAGATGAGACAGATAGAAGCCGGAGCATCCTTGTCACGTACCTTGTCGTATGGCAGGTAGCCGAATGACTCTTCGCCACCACCGATATACTTACGTTTACCTTCGTTGACGCGGATGCGATATGCTATCCACTTGAAGCCTGTATATTCGTCGAAGCACTCTACACCGTTAGCGCGTGCTATCTTGGCGATGAGCTCAGAGGTAACGATGGTCTTTACCATGAAGTCGGTAGGATTGAGCTGTCCGAGTGCCTTCTTGTTCTTAATGGTGTACCAATAGAACATGCATGCTGTCTGGTTGCCATTGAGTATCTGCCATTCGCCCTTGTCGTTGCGGCATACTATAGCGAGACGGTCAGCATCCGGGTCGGTAGCTACTACGAGGTCGGCATTGAGCTTGGTGCCAAGCTTCATACCAAGTGTCATAGCCTCTGCATTCTCTGGGTTTGGAGAGACAACTGTCGGGAAGTTGCCATCGACAACCATCTGTTCGGGTACTACATTGATATTCTGGAAGCCCCAAGAGCGCAGGCACAATGGTACGAGGACACGACCTGTGCCGTGCATTGCAGAATAGACGATGTTGAGGTCTTTGTTGCGGAGAATGACATCCTGGTCAACCATACCTTCCTTAACGGCACACATATAGTCATAGTCCATCTCGCCACCGATGATATGGAGAAGGTCGGGGTTGAGGTCCCACTTGACATCTTCTATCTTTACTTTCTTAACCTCTTCTACGATGCCTACATCATGTGGCTGCAGCACCTGTGAACCGTCTTCCCAATATGCTTTGTAGCCATTGTACTCACGAGGGTTGTGAGAAGCGGTGACATTAACGCCACACTGAGCTCCGAGCTGACGGATAGCAAAGGAAATCTCAGGGGTAGGGCGTAGGCTCTCAAAGAGATATGCCTTGATGCCATTAGCTGTAAAGATAGCTGCTACAGTCTCAGCAAACATGCGTCCGTTGTTACGGCAGTCGTGACCAATGACTGCAGCGAGGTCTTTCTTGCCAGGGAATGCTTTCAGGACATAGTTGGCAAAGCCCTGTGTTGCCATGCCAACGATATACTTGTTCATGCGATTAGTTCCGGCGCCCATGATGCCGCGCAGACCACCGGTGCCGAACTCCAGCAGCTGGTAGAAGGCATCAATGAGGTCTGTCGGATCGCTGTTGTCCAACATTGCCTGTACTTCCTTACGGGTTTCTTCATCAAAGGATGGGGACAGCCACTCTTGCGCCTTCTGGCGACACTGGGCTATCAATGCTTCATTGTTTTCCATTGTCTTTTATATGTGTTTAGGTTTGAAAAATATTTTTATAACACGCTGTTTGCAAAGATATGAAAAAAAATCATAGTAACCTAATTTGTGTGTTATTTTTTTATAATTTTTTTTATTTGTATTGTGGAATTATATTTTTTTGTTACTTTTGCATGATAGATGAAGACGGAATTATTCCTAATAGGTAAGACCACAGACAAAAATCTTCAGATTGGTATAGAAGACTATGTGGGGCGCATAGGGCATTACATGCCTTTTGCACTTACTGTCATTCCCGAGCTGAAGAATACGAAGTCGCTCTCTGAAGAGCAGCAGAAGACGTTGGAGGGTGAAGCGGTGCTGAAGATGCTGCAGCCTTCGGATATGCTGGTGATTCTGGATGAGAAGGGTAGGGAATATCGTTCTGTGGAATTTGCCTCGTGGCTGGAAAAACGCCAGCAGACAGCGCGCCGTCTTGTATTCCTCATAGGAGGTCCCTATGGATTCTCGGATGCCATATACAAAAGGGCTAACGAGAGAATATCGCTCTCGAAGATGACTTTCTCACACCAGCTGGTGAGGCTGATATTTGCAGAGCAACTATACCGAGCATGTACTATTAACAAAAACGAACCATATCACCATGAGTAAGAAACTTTTCTGTTTAGCTTTTCTTTCAATTTTCAATTTTCAATTTTCAATTGTTTACGCCCAAAATACCACATCTCCTGGAGCACGCTGGTGGTGGCTGGGAAGTGCCGTTGACAAGGAAAACCTGAAATGGAACATGGAGCAGTATGCCAGTCACGGCATCGGGGCTCTGGAGATTACTCCGCTATACGGAGTGAAGGGAAATGATGCCAACAACATCGACTATCTCACTCCGAAATGGATGGAGATGTTGAGGTTTGTGGAGGATGAAGGAAAGCGTCTGGGTATTCAGATAGATATGAACAACGGCACAGGATGGCCCTTTGGCGGTCCGACGACACCTATAGAGGAGGCTGCCTGCAAGGCATTGGTGATAGATACTATAGTGACGAAGGCAGAATATAACAAAGGTATCGACTTTGCTGTTCCTGCAAAGGAAAAGAAATATGCGAAGCTGGACTTTGTACAGTGTTATCCTACAGACGAGAAAGACAAGGTTCGTGTGATAGCCCTATATATCAGCCGCACTCGTCAGCAGGTAAAGCGTGCTGCGCCAGGAGGACAGGGATATGTGATAGACCATTTTGACAGGGATGCCGTAAAGCATTATTTAGAGAAATTTGACAAGGCGTTCAGCGAGACAGGAACACCTTGGCCAAATACTATCTTCAATGATTCGTATGAGGTATATGGTGCAGACTGGACTCCTACCTTGCCAACGGAATTTGAGAAACGAAGAGGATACTCCCTGAAGGAGAATATCAACAAGCTGGTGGACAGAGACCCACAGGTGGTCAGCGACTATAGAGAAACTCTCTCGGACATGCTGCTGGATAACTTCACAAAGCAGTGGGTGGCATGGGCTCACAGCCATAATATGAAAGTGAGAAATCAGGCACACGGTTCTCCGGCAAACCTGCTGGACCTATATGCAGCAGTGGATATTCCGGAGATAGAAGGCTTCGGATTGTCGGAATTTGGCATCAAGGGACTGCGTGTAGATCCAGGTATGACAAAGCTCAATGACTCTGACTACTCGATGTTTAAATATGCTCCGTCTGCTGCACACGTAAGTGGTAAGAACCTCGTGTCATCAGAGACCTTTACATGGCTGACGGAACATTTCCGCACCTCGCTGTCGCAGATGAAGCCCGACCTTGACCTGATGTTCTGCGCCGGCGTGAACAGGATGTATTTCCACGGCATCTGCTATTCTCCAAAGGATGACCCTTGGCCAGGATGGAAATTCTATGCTTCTATAGATATGTCGCCTACAAACAGCATCTGGCGCGATGCGGAATATTTCAACCGCTACGTAAAGAATTGTCAGACAATGTTGCAGAGCGGAAAGCCAGATAACGATGTGCTGGTGTATTTCCCTGTGCGAAACCTCTGGAGGGATAATACGAAAACACTGCTGATGCAGTTTGCCATTCATAACCTCGGAGAGTTGGCGCCAGCCTTCAAGCGTTCCATATTGGAACTCGACTCCTTAGGATTTGACTGTGACTATATCTCAGATCGTCAGCTGATGGCTTGTCAGTCAGCAACACTTGAAAACGGTGCTTGCGGCATCATGACAGAGGCGGGAATAATGTATAAGGCATTGCTGATTCCTGACGGTGCCATATTGACGCCTGCGCTGAAGGAACACATTGCAGAGTTGCAGAACCAGGGCGTCAGCATCATATATGGCAATGACGAAGAAAAACTGAAGAAAGTGGCTGTGCCAGAGGTGATGAAGACACAATATGGCTTGAAGATGATACGCAGGAAGTCAGATGCTGGGTATGACTATTTCATTGCCAACCTGACACCACGTGATGTGGATGGCTATGTGCCACTTGCTGTGCCATTTAAGGAAGCACAATGGTATGAGCCGCTGACAGAGAAGACGTTTGCGGCAAACGTAGAAAACGGCTGCGTGAGGATAAACCTCCGTTCTGGAGAATCTATCATTCTGCATACGTTCTCGGCACCACAGAATGTAACATTGCCAGAACGTTGTGTTACAGAAACTTTCGGATCAGAAATTCCGTTGGATGGCAAATGGACACTGAAGTTTACGGAAGAGGCACCAAAGGTAAGTGGAACCTTTACCCTTGACAGCCCGCAGACATGGGAGGCATTGTCAGAGGATGCTGCTGTGACAATGGGAACAGGCATTTATGAGACAACCTTCAAGATGGGAAAGCCGGAAGGACAGTATGCCATTGACTTGGGTGACGTGAGAGAGTCAGCCCGTGTGTATATAAATAATGTGTTCGTAGGTTGTGCCTGGAGCGTGCCATACATACTGAATTTTGACAGCACCGTACTGAAGAAGGGTAAGAATACTCTTCGCATAGAGGTGACGAACCTGCCAGCTAATCGTATTGCGGACCTTGACAGGAAAGGTGTTGAGTGGCGAAAGTTTGAGGAGATAAATGTGGTGGATATAAAATACCAGAAGACAAAATATAATAACTGGGCACCAGTGCCATCAGGACTTAACTCGAAAGTAAGACTTTATTCTGTGGAATAATGCTAAGCGTTTAATGGTTATTGGTGATAAGTTCTTGACCTTTGATAATTATTTTTAGTTTTTTTCGAGAAAAATTTGGTAGTTTGAAAAAAAAGTATTACCTTTGCACCCGCAAACGAGAAAAGTGATACTTTTTGCACCCTTAGCTCAGTTGGTAGAGCAACTGACTCTTAATCAGTGGGTCCAGGGTTCGAATCCCTGAGGGTGTACAAAAAATAATACCTGCACTTACGAAAGTAAGTGCAGGTATTTTTCTATTGCGTCGCTTATCTCGCTGATACAGATATATTCATCTGCGGAATGGGAGCGTGCTGACTGCCCGGGACCGAGTTTGAACGATGGTATAGGCATCAGGGCTTGGTCACTTAATGTTGGAGAACCAAATGGCGTCATTCCCATAGCAATACACTTCTGGATGAGAGGATGACTCTCTGGTATATGGGAAGAACGCAGGTGAGTAGAGCGAGCAGAAATGGAGCTCTTCAGTTTGTCCTGCAAGAATTCCAACACCTCTTCGTTGGTATAGTATTCATTGGTGCGTACGTCAACAATGAAACGACATTCGTCCGGTACTACATTATGCTGTGTTCCACTATTGATGACTGTACATTGCATCTTGGTGTCACCAAGGAGCGATGATGTCTTCTTGAAGTGGTAGTCACGTATAAAGAGTAAATCGTCGAGAGCCTCATGGATGGCATTGATACCCTCACCACGAGCGGCATGTCCCGATTTGCCATGAGCGATACCATCGAGCACCATAAGTCCCCGTTCCGCTATAGCAGGTTGCATGCCTGTCGGCTCACCAACAACAGCTGTTATGCCAGAAGATTTTGTGAACAAAGAGGAGAGAGGGCTGTCACTGATGACAGAACGTATGCCGCCGATGCCGCTGACTTCTTCTTCGCAGCTGGCGAGATAAACAAAGTTATAATGTTGCTCAGGACGGCTGGTGAGTTCGCGGAAAACTTGCAAAAGGGTCACCAATCCGCCTCCGCAGTCATTGCTGCCCAGACCATAGAGACGTCCTTCTTCGATTACGGGAGAAAAAGGGTCACGAGTCCATGTGCTGACAGGTTTTACCGTATCGATATGTGCATTCAGCAGGATTATCTCTTTGTTGTCATCCCATTTGTCAGAGATAACCCATATATTATTACCCTTTCGCTGGGGACTAAGGCCATAGCTGCTGATAACCTTTTCGAGAAGGTCTGCAGCAGCAGCTTCGTCACGTGAGACAGAGGGGGTGGCTATCAATTGCTGAAGCAGGGAAAGTGCTTCAGAAAGTATTTCCTGGTTTGTCATCAGAATTTTACTGTTAGTTTGGCAACGAAAGAGCGTCCAGGACGTGGATTACCGTCAGCAAGCATAGAGCCAATACTATATTTATTATTGAAGACATTTTTCAGAGAGAGATTCAGGTCAAGATACTTCCATTCATAATCAACTCCTAAACCCATTACGAACTGTGGTGCCACACGATTGAAGACAGAGGCATAGTCACCCATAATGACAGTACGCAGAAGGTCAACAGTACGATAGTATGTAGCCGTCTGGAACTGCCCTGTACCACGTACCCACAGTGTGCCCCCCTTTAAGAAACCGTTGCCTCTGCCACGATATGGTGCTCCTGCTACGATGAGGTTGGTATGGAAGGCTGGGGTAGAGAATGTCTGGGATTTGTGAACGATATAATTCTCATGCTTTACAACACGCTGCCATGTAGCATTGACATTGGCAAAGAAGTTGCGACGATAGAGCTGTGCTGCACCCTCTACGCCAAAGATATGTACCTTACCAGCGTTATTGAAGATATATGCTTCACCATCAGAGGATGTAAAGCTCTGTGCAATAGCAGTATTGAGGACTACGAGGTCGTTGAGAAGGTTATAGAAAGTACCCAACTCAGCACGTAAGCTACCCTTATGGTATTCAGTACCAAGATTTATGCCATGCATGGTTTCTGGCTGCATATCCTCACCACCGCTGAAGATAGGAAGCACACACACACGATAGAGGTATGGGGCATCTACGAAGGAATAGTTGTAGTTTCCACGCAGAGTCCAGTGATTGTCCAGCTTATGTATGATAGAGAAACGTGGTGAGAGTCTTCTCAGACGTGAGCCGTTGAAGCGACGTTTGTTGTCATAGCGCAAACCAGCATTGAGAATCCATCGAGGAGAGAAGAAATGCTTTATCTGCATGTAGCCAGACAGAGATGTCTCTTTTCCTTCTTTGAAAACATATGATGATGACATAGTGGCAGGAGTCGTAAAACCACCACCCATGCTGAAGTTCACGCCTGTCAAGGTGAAATGTTCCATCTGAGCTCCAAGGATAAAGGATCCGTGACCAAGAAGATTATAGTTGGTGAGACCCTGTGCCTGGAATCCGTATGTGGTATTCTGCCAGTCAAGTTTCTGGAAGACACCCTGATAGGAGGAAGGAATCATATTCATAACATTTCGAAGCTTGACACTCTGTGGGTCATCACTTAATGGTGTTATGGTATATTTCAGAACATCTCCTATTGTCTTACCTCGGATGAGTGTTTCAAAGATAGCATTATATAACACAACCTGAGGGGAGCCGGCAGGGAACTGTTGTGCAATAAGGTACTCCATAAAGTCAACAGTGGCATCTGGGATGACTTCGCTATTAACAGAGTCGCCTAATACATTATATAAAGATGTGTTCTCAAAATTGATGTATGCAGACGCCTGTACATCTATTTTTCCGAAGGTATGTGCATAGTCCACATTTATGCGATTATTGGAACGCACGATGCCAGGAGTCTCGCCATTCAGCTTTCCATAGCGGTCATAATTGAAGTTGCGGAAGGCATTAACGTTGGGATCGATGTTAGGCTCTATGCCATAGGCCTTTAAAGCCATAAGATCTTCTTCATCTTCGCCAAAATTAGTTAATAATCCTGTTATGACCTCTTTCAGGGTTGTCTTGCTGCCAACCTGTAGAACATTAAAATATGGTACACGTTTAGAGCGCTGCAAGTTAATACCGATGGTGAAATCCTGCCAGCGTCCTTTGATACCGATGTCGTAGCAAGGCTTGCCGCTGGTGGCATGGGAATAAAGTCTGGTCTTGCCACCATATTCATTGTTAACTTCATGAACAAATCCTTGAGTGTTATAGATGGATCCCCATCCCATGATGTCAACAACATTGTTGCCACCACCTACTACCATTGAGCCACCAAAGGAGTGTTGTGAGCCTGCTGTGCCGCTGATGCGTGCACCATTGAGTTCTGCACCCTTATAGGTAATGATATTTACAACAGCGGTGAGGGCAACATTACCATAAAGAGAAGAAGCCGGTCCGCGAAGAACCTCTATCTGTTTCACTTTGTCAAGGCTTGTACGGAAGTCAGGCGCTTCAGCATTTGTGGAAGAACTGTTCAACCTATGTCCATCAACCATTATGAGAATCTTATCCTGTGCCAGAGAATATACTCCATGCATGGCGATGTTGGATTCCATACCTTCTGCTACTGTCATACCCGGTACGAAGAGACACAACACCTCTTGCAATGTTTGTGCTCCGGAGTGACGAATCATCTCGTCTGTAATCAGTGTTACAGGAACAGGGGCTTCTTCTATAGTCTCAGCCTGTCGTGATGCTGTTGTGATACCAGCTGACTGGTCTTTTGCTTCGCTGACCATATCGAGGAAACGCATAGGGTCGCCAAGAGATGGCGTAAAATAGGGGTCTGACTTCAGCAGTAATGTCACATTGTTCTTTGCCTCTTCGATATTACCCTGTTCAAGAGAGCAGAGAGCCAACAGTCTATACGCACTTGTTTTCAACATACCTTTGGCAGATGGCAGCATGTCATATAACGATTCCTTACACTTGTCAAACTGTCCATTGTTATATTCTGTCTGTGCCTTTGAATATAGTTGGGCAACATCGGCGGAAGTGGCTTGGGCACTGGCAGTAAGTGCTGACAGCGTTACAAGAAGAGTCGTTGTTATGATTCTTGTATATCGTGATAATATGTTCATCTTATTCATCCTTATTTCAACTTTTTCACTTTACCCCCTCTGCCGGTATGACAAATGTAATGGTAGTACCTTCTCCAACTTTGGTGTCAACTTTTATCTCTCCTTTGTGAGTATTGACAATGATGTCGTGGGTTATCTGCATACCAAGACCAGTACCTTGTCCTACTGGCTTTGTGGTAATGTTTTCGTGGAATAGCTTTTTCTGTACCTCTTCCGGAATACCTGTTCCATTATCCGAAACCCTTATGGTCAGTTTGCCATTCTCGTATGAAGCAGAAGCCTTTATTTCTGGCTTGTAATCCGGATTTTTCTTTTCCTCCTCCTGCGTAGAACGTTCCTTTACAGAATATGCAGCATTATTCACTACATTGAGTACAGCCCGTGAGAGGTCTTGTGGTATTACCATCAACTTTGGCATATCTGCCTGATAGTCTTCTATGATGCTGACGTTAAACGACTTGTCGTTAGCCCTCTTGGCATGATAAGAAAGCCATACGTATTCGTGCATCAGGTGAGGGATGTCAGTAGGAAGAAGTTCTCCCTCATTGCCACGGGAGATGAGCAGTATTCCTTGTATGATACTTATGGCACGTTCACCATGTTCCTGGATTTTCTGCATATTGGTAGAGAGGTCATCTGCAATATCCTGGATATCGGCAGCATCGTCTGGATCCAATGTGTCAGCAACATCATTGATAATTTCTTTGAGGTCTTTCAGCAGTTTTTCAGACATCTTAGAGAAATTGATGACGAAGTTCAGCGGGTTTTGTATTTCGTGTGCAATACCTGCTGAAAGCATTCCTAATGCAGCGAGTTTTTGCTGTTGCTTGTCTGATTCTGTCATGGCGATTATAGTTTGTTTAAGGTAATCAAGAATTCTGTATGGTCGTCTTTTACGGATTGAAGTGTTATAGAACCTCCGTGAGCCTGTATTATCTCACGTGTGAGGAATAGTCCTACACCCGTTCCCTCACCAGTCGTCTTGGTGGTGAAGAAGGGGTCAAATACTTTGTCGATAATGGTGTCTTCTATTCCGATGCCATTATCATAAATGCGTATTTCAACGTTGGAGCCTACAGGTTTCAGCGATAATTTTACCTCGGGCTTGTATTGTGCCTTCTTGGCTTTCTTGTTCACTGCATATACCGCATTGCCAAGTAGTGACAGTAAGGCTTTGTTGATGGTTTCCGGATCGATGTTGGAATGAATGTCTGGCTCGATGTCGGTAGTTATCTCCATCTTGTGATATTCCTTCGTCACATCTGCAGCCTGTTGACACAATATAGAGATATTTGTATCACGAGGTGTTCCAATGTTGTTATTGAGCATTGCTTCCATAGCACGCAAGGTGCGTGTGGTATTAACACCATGTTCCTCAATCTTGCCGAGATTCTGGTGCATCATGTCAAGGATGTCCATACAATCCTCGTAACCGTCTTCTGACATGCTCTCCTTCTCATCCTCGATATCCTCTGACAAGTCTTTTGCCAGACCATTGGTGAGTTTTGAGAAGTTGTTGATGTAGTTGATAGGATTCAGTATTCGGTCAATGAGCCCCTGTGTCAGTTTACCTGCTGTAGCATTGCGTTCCATACGTACCATGTCTGCCTGCATGCGTTCCTTCTCATCAAGGGCATTCTTGAGGTCTTTGGTGCGTTCCTTGACAACTCTTTCGAGTGCTATCTTTGCCTTTTCTACATTCTTCATTCTCCATTTGATAAGTCCTCTGATTATCATTATTATGATGAAGATGTAGCATAGTATAGCCCACCATCTCAAGTAGAGTGGCAATTGATGGAACCATGATACTTTTGCAGCATCGCTGATGTTACCGTTAAGGTCCTGGGCTTCTATCTCAAGAAGGGTAGAACCATAAGGCATATTGTTAAATCGTGCTACAGTTTCTGAAGACCATGCACTCCAGTTTCCTCCATTGATGCGATAGCGATATTTCGCAGGTGAGAAGACAGAGTTCTTACCTACTGAATATCTTACTGTCATAGTATGGCAGTAAGCAGGTATTTCTATATTATTCATCGTAGAGATAGGACGCAAATCCTTCTGCAAGTAGCCACCCCACAATATGGAATCACTCATGATGGTGATTTCACGCAGATATACCTGTGGCTTTACTTTCTGTATAGGATAACTCATGTCACAAGCCACAATACCAAAGTCACCACCTACCCACATTATATTTTCCTTGTCCCGATATACGATATTCGCTGAAGAATATGCTGTAAACGGACGTGTGAGAGAATTCCTGTTAAATTCTACAGAATAGCGTGTGCGTGTGTCAGCCATCTTCCTCATATTGGCAGCGTCAAGATATTTTTTCAGACTGCCGTCGTCAGGTAATGCCTGGATACCTTTCAGTGTGACACGATATTTTCCTTCTGAGGTCAGGGCGATGAGGGCATCGTTGCCGTCAGGAGTCAGTGTCCAGCATGCACAATCAATATTACCAACATGAACAGCTTCGTAATTGTCTATGCGGTAGAGTCCCTGCATAGTACCGACAAAAAGTGTTTTCGCTATTTTTCCGACGGAATATACCTCGCCATTCAGACCTTGTCCTTCAGCATATCTCCAATACGGTGACGGGACATTGATAGCTGTGATGCCGCGATTGGTTGCTACCCATACTGTTTGTCCGCCGTCATAGGCGATGTTGGCAACATTATTACTTGCTAAACCGTCTGTTTCGGAGATGTGGAATGACTGGCCTCCATTCTTCACTGTCAAACCGTTGTTTGGAATGACAGACACCCTGGTAGAATTTAATTGCAGGATGTTAGGGCGTTCCACTTCTTGTCCTTCAAGATGTTTTGCACCTTCGCTTGTAGCACGTACCAAGTGGAGCTTTCCTGTTTTGTCAGCAGCGATGTATCCATAGAAATCATGTCCGCTGACGTAAATCCTTCCGTCTTTTCCTTTTATGAGACGTGTCACCCTGTTGATACCTGGAGTGTGAATCTTTCGCCAGGTGGAACCGTCATAGTACAGCAGACCTTCGAAATTGGCAACAAATACGGTGCCGTATTTGTCGCATAGAATATCGAAACACCTGTTGTGCGCATTATATTCCTTTGTGGTGAAATTACGCATGAAAGGAGTTGCCTTCACTGTCTCTGTGCTCAGAACCAGTAAAGAGGTCAGCAGGGCTGTTGTCAGAATTCTTTTCATTCTTTAAACCTCCTATATTTTACTCCTTCACCTATGTAATATTCCCATTCCTGTGGGGTGAAGTCACGTTCTATGTGGTCATGCACATTGTTTTTATTATCTTCTACAGAAATATGCAAAGACTCTATGTTGCCTTCTGCAAGTCCAACTAACAGTGTCCAGTTGTCTTTGTTTGTTGTAAAGCATAATGGCCATTTGTCATAATATACCTCAATTGGGGCTACCTGTCTGTTTATGTCGTTAAGGTTCCACAGGCATATCTTGTGGTCATAGCTGGATGTCGCCAGGCACCATCCCAGATTTTCCATGTGGGTAATCGCACCTGAATGGCCTACGAGGGATTTGACATATTTGAAGTCCTTGTCATACACTATTACATCACCATCCTCGGTACCCACGATGTGCATACCTTTATTTTTCATGTAGTAGTAATAACTGACAGGATTGTTCCGAGGAAGAGATACCTGGGAACTGCCGGCGGGCTTGCCGTCGAGGAAGGTCAGCAGTTTGCCTGTCTTGGTGAATATGCCCAAGAAGTTTTCATAAACGCCAGCCTCGGTGATAAGGTCATCTATTCTGTGAGAATGTATTATGTTGGTACCTGTGGCATCAAGCCATATTACCTGATGCTCACCAACAGCAATGATATTGCCATTTCTGTTTCTCAGCAGGTGGCGCCAGCGCTCTTGTGGCATATTACTCATGGGAAGGTATTTGCGACTTGTCACGCCGTCTTCCATTATCGGTTGCTGACCTCTTCCTATAAACTCGTGATGCTTATGTTTGTTCTGGACATGCTTCATGGCGGTTTTCAGCAGCATACCTGTTACATCGAGTGCCAGAATTTCTCCATTTACAATACATACATCTCGGAACAGATAATTAGGATTGTTGAAGATCCTGTGCTGATTATAGCCAATAATATTTCCTGAATCATTCGTTTTTGGAGTCAGGTAGCTTATCTCGCCATAATCACTTATTATGACATATTCTTCGTCTTTGTTTTTATCATTGTTTGTAGTGTGGACAATGGCGCGTGGATTGCCGGAAACTCTGCCGATATGCATTTTTGATTGAGGAGCATTGTCCAACAATGCCGTGTATATATCCTGATGATATACGTTGCCTTTGAATTTGTCTGCATAATACCATGCTGAATAAGCCAATAACGCAGCCAGACTCTTGTCGCCGGATTTGAATTGTGTTATGGAAGTCTGTGCCAGCGAACGTGCCAGTGACTGGTAGAACAGTGTGTCAGCGTGTGAGCGGGCTTTTTGGGCTTCTTCCATGTTTTGTGTTGCCAGCGTACTCTGTTGCTCTGCTATTGCTCTCATGTTATTCGCCTCTGTGGCTGATGCATTTGCCTTCCGCTCTGCCTCTTTTGCAGCTTCTCTTTCCAATTCTGCTTTGCCTCTTTCTATGTCAGCAAGACGTGACTGCTCTTCAGCACGCATTCTCTGTTTGTCTGACAAGGCTTTCTGCTCATAGGCGATGTCCTCCATCTGTTCGCTGATGCGTTTGGTGATGAGGGCATTGCGTTCTGCTGACTTCATCTCCTCTATGCGGTTATTCAGTTCCGCAATTTCGGATTCGTAACCAGAAGAGGCAACGACGTAAACGATGAGGCCGGCAATGACAGCAATAGCAATATGGGTGCCAACTTCCGATGCCACCCCGCTAATGTTGTCTTTCAATTTCTTTCTGTTTAATTTTTTCAGGTTCACGCTTTTTTAACAATCAGTATGGTTATGTCATCACTCTGCTCTGCGTCTGCAGCATGTTGGTGCACAGCATCGCTGATGGCATTGACAATTGTCTTGCTGTCATCCCCGCCATGAGTCTTGAGAAGTTCCTCCAGACGTGCTTCACCATATAGTTCTTCGCTTGGTGAACATGCTTCGGTGACACCGTCGGTGAAGGTGACGATACAGTCGCCTTTCTCCAACTTCAGGGTTTCTCCCTTGTATTGGTAGTCTTCTATTACACCCAGGCAGATATTGGTGGAGTTGGGGAGCACCTCGACACTGCCGTTTGCCTTCAGTATGTATGGAGGATTGTGCCCGGCATTGACATATTGTATCTCACCTGTCTGAGTGTCAAGGATACCATAGAACAATGTGACGAACATAGAGTTGAAACTCTCGCCTGCAAGAATGGAATTGCTCTCGGTAATGACATCGGCGGCTTTCAGACTCTTCTTGCCTGCCATGCGGAGTAGGGTATGGCTTACTGCCATGAAGATGGCAGCCGGAACACCCTTGCCACTGACGTCGGCAATGCAGAAACCGATATGGGTGTCGTCTATGCGGAAGAAGTCGTAGAAGTCACCTCCCACATCCTTTGCCGGCTTCATGAAGGCATAAAGGTCAACGTTTGGGTCTAATGACTTTGCAGCATCGGTTTTTGGCAGAATAGCCATCTGTATTTCTGCAGCAAGAGCCAAGTCGCTCTTGATGTCCACTAACTGCCCGTGCTCCTTCTGTGTTTGCTTTATGAATTCTATTTCGGCAACAGCCTTGTCGATGGTAAGCTGCAGATCGTCAAGGTCTATTGGCTTCGTGGCAAAGTCAAAGGCTCCGTTGTTCATGGCGGTGCGGATGTTGTTCATCTCACCATAGGCGCTCACCATGATGACCTTCAATGCGGGGTTATGACGGTCGTTAATCTTCTTCAACAGCGTCAAACCATCCATCTCTGGCATATTGATGTCACTCAAAACGATGTCAATGTCAGGATGCTCCAACATCTTCTGTAAAGCTTCTACGCCGTTATGGGCAAAGAAAAACTCATATTCTCCTTTACGAATCTTGCGTCTGAAATATTGCGTTAATAGCAATTCCAAATCCAATTCGTCGTCAACACTTAGTATTTTTACCATAGAAGTTATGTAATTACTTTTATTTCGGGACAAAAGTAAGCAAAAAATTTGGAATGTACAAATTTTTTCCTTAAATTTGCAACAAAATTCATAATCGGTAAATCATGCAAACAGTATGTCATCTGGCAATGATTCCCCATGAACAGGCAAAAAAGTATGGGTCGCGCATTGCTTTGGAGTATAAGGATTTTGGTGGTGTAGGCTGGAAAAAAGTGTCTTGGATAGAGTTTTCGGAAAATGTTACAAAGGTTTCTTTGGCACTTCTTGATTATGGCATCCAGCCACAGGAGAATATTGGTGTATTCTCCCAAAATGCTGTCCAATACATCTATACGGATTTTGGCGCTTTCGGCATCAGGGCGGTGTCTATTCCGTTCTATGCAACGAGTTCTGAACAGCAACTGCAATTCATCATTGATGATGCACATATGAGAGTCATCTTTGTGGGTGAACAAGAACAATATGACAAGGCACGACGCGTGCAGGCTTTGTGTCCTTCTCTGGAGCGTATCATTATCTATGACAAGGCAGTGGCATTGGCGGAGCATGACGTCACATCTGTTTATTTTGATGACTTCCTGAATAATGTTACTGTAACCAAGGAACTGGAGGCGCAACTATCCACGGTTCGTAGTGCTCTGAATAATACCGACCTTGCAAACATCCTTTATACCTCTGGCACTACCGGTGAGTCGAAGGGGGTAATGCTGACTTGTGGACAGTATGCCGCAGCATTCAAGGACAACAGCAAGTGCGTGCCGATAAACGAAAAGGATAGGATTATCACCTTCCTTCCTATTACTCATATATTCGAGAGAGGATGGGACTTCCTCGCAATGACGATGGGAAGTACCTTGATAATAAATACTGACCCTCACGAGATACAAGAGTCTATGCGCGAGACGCATCCTACGAGTATGTCTGCTGTGCCACGTTTTTGGGAAAAAGTGTATGCTGGCGTGATGGATAGGATTGACAAGGCGTCTTCTCTGCATGCTGCCATATTCAGGAATGCCCTGAAAATAGGACATAAATATCATATAGAATATCGTGCTAAAGGTAAGAATCCGCCTATCACGTTGGCTTTGAAATATAAGTTGTATGATAAGACGATACTCTCTTTGGTACGTAAACATCTGGGTCTTGAAAAGCCAAATATATTCCCGACAGCCGGTGCTGTGGTGTCACAACAGGTGGAGGAGTTCGTACACTCTCTGGGACTGAATATGATAGTGGGATATGGTCTTACGGAGAGCCTTGCAACGGTGTCTTGCGACCATCGCGACGAACCGTTCACCGTGGGCTCTGTAGGTCGCCCCATAAGCACTATTGACATCCGCATTGGCGAGAATGGCGAAATATTGCTGAAAGGACCTACCATCACCAAGGGGTATTATCGCCGTGACGAACTAAACAAAGAAGCATTTACCGAAGATGGCTATTTCCGCACTGGTGATGCAGGATATCTGCGTGACGGAGAGTTGTTCCTGACCGAACGTATAAAAGACCTCTACAAGACATCCAACGGAAAATATATCGCGCCACAGGCGGTGGAGTCAAAACTGCTGGTGGATAAGTACATAGAGCAGATTGCTGTCATTGCCGATGAGCGCAAGTTTGTCAGTGCACTGATAGTACCATCCTATCCGTTGCTGGAAGAATTCGCCCGCGAGTTCAGCATTCCTTTCAAGGAACGCGAGGACCTGTGTCGGAATCCGTTGGTAATACGAATGCTCTTTAATCGCATAAATACTTTACAACAGGGGTTGGCAGGCTATGAACAGGTGAAGCGTTTCACCTTGCTGACAGAACCTTTTTCAATGGAGAAGGGAGAGATAACAAATACACTGAAGACAAGGCGCTCTGTGATATGTCAGCACTATAAGGATGTCATAGACCGCATGTATGATGAAGACACAAATTTTATCTCGTAAATGGTAACACAAGAACAAGTTAAGGATATAACAGACCGCGCTGAGGCGCTCTATAACTATCTTGATATAGAACGCAAGAAAATAGAATTTGAGGAAGAAGACCTCCGTACCCAGGCGCCTGATTTTTGGGATGACCCTGAAAGGGCTCGTGCCCAGATGAAGGTGGTTGGCGAACTGCGCAAATGGATAGAGGGCTATAACGAGGTGCGTTCATCGGCAGATGAATTGCAACTTTCTATGGAGTTCTATCGTGATGAGATGCTTACAGAAGAGGAGGTTGACCGCGCCTACGACCGTGCCTTGCATGCCGTTGAGGCTCTTGAGCTGAAGAATATGCTGCGTCAGGAAGAAGATTCTATGGATGCGGTGCTGAAAATTAACAGCGGTGCCGGTGGTACAGAGGCACAGGACTGGGCACAGATGCTCATGCGTATGTATATGCGTTGGGCTGAGAAGGGCGGCTATAAGGTTACCGTCGTCGATTTGCTTGAGGCAGACGATGCCGGTATCAAGTCTGTCACTATGCAGATAGAAAATGCCACAGGTGACAATGCTTATGGTTATCTAAAGTCAGAGAGTGGCGTACATCGCCTCGTGCGAGTGTCGCCATATAATGCACAGGGAAAGCGTATGACATCGTTCGCCTCCGTCTTCGTAACACCGTTGGTGGATGATACCATAGAGGTGTTTGTTGACCCAGCCCGCGTATCGTGGGACACATTCCGCTCCAGCGGTGCAGGTGGACAGAATGTCAATAAGGTTGAGACAGGTGTGCGACTGCGCTATATGTACCAAGACCCTGATACCGGTGAGGAAGAGGAGATACTTATTGCCAATACCGAATCGCGAAAGCAGCAGCAGAACCGTGAGAATGCTATGCGTCTGCTGAAATCTCAGCTTTATGACCGTGCAATGAAAAAGCGTATGGAGGCACAGGCAGAGATAGAGGCAAGTAAGCTGAAGATAGAGTGGGGTAGCCAGATACGCTCCTATGTCTTCGACGACCGCCGTGTGAAAGACCATCGTACAGGGTACCAGACAACAGACGTCGATGCTGTTATGGACGGAAAACTCGATGGCTTCATCAAGGCATACCTCATGGCGCTAAATAACAAGTAGAAAAAAATGGTCCAATAAGTCCAATAGGTCCAATAAGACTAATAGGACCAATAAGACTTAATTAATAATCATAAAAATAAGGTAAAATAATAACTATGAAAGCAAAAAAGTTAATTCGCAATGCCAAGAAAGAGGCATACGCAGCAAAACAAGAACAAGAAGGTCGTAACGTCATCAACTGGATATTTGGTATCCTAATCGCCCTCGGCGTTGTTTATGCTATCTATAGCATCATAATGGTGTCGTAGTAATCTCTCTCTTCTCAATGATTCATGCAAGAAATAGAACGTAAATTTCTTGTTCATCGTGACTGCTTTTTCTCGCAGTTCGTAACCCCTTCTGTGTCACGTTCCCTCATCTGCCAGGGTTATATGGACGTTAAGGGTGCAACCGTTCGTGTGCGCCTTTATGGTGAAAAGGCATTCCTTACCATCAAGGGGCCTTCTCTCGATGGTGGGCTGTCACGCTATGAGTTCGAACGTGAGATACCTGTCAGCGATGCCAAGGAAATGATGAAACTCTGTCGCGGCGGAGTGATAGAGAAGACTCGCTATCTCATACCTTTTGAGGGACACACCTTTGAAGTCGATGACTTCCACGGTGCCAATGAGGGACTCATCTTTGCAGAGGTGGAACTGGGCAGCGCTGACGAAGGATTTGCAAAGCCATCCTTCTTAGGACCAGAGGTGACTGGCAACCCACATTTTTATAATAAGCACCTTTTGCGCGACTCATACCCAAATTGGAAAAATGAAATTCCTGCGGCGTTTCAGTAGCAGCGACCGCGATGCAGTTGTCGTACTGGTACTGGTGATAGTAGTGTCTATAGTTCTGTTCCCCCTCTTGTCGGAACAGAACTATGGAGGTACAAGGAGTTTGAAGAATTCAAGAGCCCAAGAATTCAAGAAGTCTGAAGGGACAAAAGATTCAATTCTCAATGTTCAATTTTCAATAAATCTTCGTCCCTTCGACCCCAACACTGCCTCGGAGGCACAGCTGTTGTCGTTAGGGCTTTCGCGGCGTCAGGTCAGGAATGTCCTGAAATACCGTTCCCGTGGTGGGCGTTATCATGTAAAGGAAGACTTTGCACGTGTCTATGGACTGACTTTGGAGAAATACCGTCAGTTAGAGCCATATATAACTATTGCTCCACAGGTGATGGCGGCAGATGTTGTAAAAAGTGAAAAGAGTAATCGGAATAATCAGAATACTTATTCTTCACTCCCGAAGGATTCTTCACTTTTCACCCTTCACTCTTCACTTAATAAACTCCGTTTTGGCGAGACCGTTGACATCAATACAGCCGACACAACCATGCTGAAGCGCATCCCTGGCATCGGCAGCTATTATGCCATGCGCATAGTGGAACTCCGCAAGCGCAGGCAGATGTTCTCGTCCCCAGAGGAACTGCTCTCCATTCGCGAATTTCCCGAGACGGCACTGGAATATATGACGGCATCGCAGGATTTTCCTGTCATCTATATTAACCTGTGGTCGCAGAAACAACTTTCCGCCCATCCGCTACTCAACTACACTCAAGCCCGTGACATAATAAATCTCCGCCGCCTGTCAGGCACCATAACACGCGCCACCGACCTTGCTGCCTTGCCGTCCTTTAATGCCAAGATAGTAGAGAGAATCACCCCATTCCTGCGTTATGATACGATAGAAGTAAAGTAATGGGAGTAAAAAAGCGTCTCTATGGTCACTCCTAAAAGAACTGCGGATATAGCAACATTGTCAATGTTCTATTTTCTTCGCCATTAAGCGTGAGCGTAATGACCTCAGGCTTGAAGGACTTATACTCAGAATTCTCAGTATATCCTCGTCGGAGTAGTTCATGTCCATGAGTATCAAATATGTGTACATTCGGGGCGTAAGTCCCTCGTATTCCTGATTCCATTTCTTGTATTTCTCAGGAACGAATATTACATAGTAGTCTATGAGATAGGACTCTGCTCCCTTTATGTCGTTTGGCAGGCAGTTGCCCTTGCTCAGTTCTTCATATATGTTTTTTCCGATGCCAAGTCTTTCGACAATCATATTCTTGAGTTTCTCTATTGTCTTCTTCTGTGCAGAAATCTCTTCCTTGTTCTTGACTTCGGACTTCTCTAACTTCTGCAAGGTTTCCTCATGTCTGGCTATCGTTTCCTGCAATGCCGTTATCTCACTTTTGAAGGAGAGCGATTCTGCCTTTCTTCTTTTCTGGAAATAATAAAAAGCAGTAATGCCACATACAATGATTAGGAACAATAATGTCCACAACCCGATATTGTGCAAAAACACCTCGTCTGCCTCCTTCTGCATCGCCATTGCCTCGTCCTTTTCCTTTATAGCGGAATCCCTCATCAGCAGGATGCTATAGTATGTCTGCACAGCCTCCTTTATGTCCCCTCTGTCTAACATTTGCTGGGCAGCCCTTCTTCCTGTCACCTCGGCAGTTTCAGCCCTGCCTGCCATACTTATGAGCAATGCCTTGGACAGGTATTTCTTGGCATTGTCGTTATCACCCACGGCTGCGTATTTCCTGGCTGTGACGCATAGTATCTTGGCATATTTGTCGGGGTTGTGGACAAAGCTTTCCAGACTTCTGACTTTTTTCAATGTTGCCTCCATGTTAATCTTTCTGCCAAGATGCTTCATGGCATCCATATAGTGTGTTATGGCGATGCCTATGGTGTCGGCATCCTCTATCTGCATCGCCGTCTGCATCATCTCCTCAGCATAGTGTAACCTTATGCTGTCACACATTAGTCTGTCAGCAAAAGTGCGATACCTGTTGGCGATATACAGATATTCCTCAAACAGGAACATCTGCGACAGGTTTTCCTCTTTCTTCGCCAGTTCCAGAGCCGTTTGAGCAGTTTCTACCCACTGCCGTTTTATGGCTGTCCTCACGGAATCTATATACCTTATCTCGACCATAATAGAATCCCGACTCTCCTTCTTGTGAGATATAGGAGTTTTCGGGTGAGACAACATGTTGTAGCAGCTTTCGCAAGTATCCGTGAATGGCTTAAAGTCTGTCTTGCTCCCATGCTTTGACGTGCATGACCCTGATATCATGCACGTCAATAGTAGCATTATGTTAACAATATTGGTTCTCACTATCTTTGTTCGTAGATTTAATGTATAGAAATCCCTTGTGCATTGCATGCAACTGCTAATGTAACAAAAAATATAACCAGTGAATAATTAAAAATCTTTTTCATCAGTCTATAATTTTCTTATCGTTTCCGCAGGCTTCCTGTTTGTCTTGTTTCTGTCTTTACGCTTGTATTGTCTAAGATTCTCTTGTGCACGTGGGGTCAGTCCTACTATTTGCCCTTCCACTACGGTGAAGTTTTCATTTGCCGGATCGATGGTCACTTCTATCTCTGGACTGTTGATGAAGTAGTTTAGGCCTATAGAGCGTAATGATGCCGGAAGGTGAATACGCTTCAGATTGGGGCAGTACTCAAAGACCGTCATGCCAAGGGTGTCAAGACGTTCGGAAAGTTTTACATCCTGCAGATTGCGACATCCAGTAAAGGCATTGCTAGCAATGGTAATAACGCTGTCTGGAATTTCAATGCGAATTATATTGCGACAACCGGAAAAGGCATTTCCACGTATCCGATGCAGGCTTTCAGGCATTACTACTGTTTGCAGGGAACTTCGTCCGAAGGCATTCTTTCCTATGGTGTGCATATTCTCGGGCAATCGGATATATTTCAGGTATAGACACTGGGCAAACGCATTGTCTGGCAGATAATCGAGTCGTGCTGCCGAGAGATCTATCGCCTGAAGTGCTCCCCACCGTTTGCTTTTGTCTCTTTTCTGTTCACTTCCAGCCATCACCCTCAACCATGATATGTCAGTACTGTCAATCACCCCGCTGACGTATATTCTGTGCATTCTCACCCATTCCTCCTCCGTTTTCTGAAAACGAAGCGTACCGGCTTTTGCCACATGTATTTTCTCCATACGCGTTGTGTCGGAAAACTGGTTCCAGTCAACATCGCTCACAGATGTCATGTCCTTCAGATATTGCCATGCCGGTCTTGCATACTGCGAGAAAGCATTTTCGTCGTTCATGATTATCAGAAGTGCCTCAATGGAGTGAGGATGGAGGTCTGTACAGAAGTATCCGAGCAGACGAGCAGCAATCATATTGTCCTTATTGTCACGAATAGCATGGGAAAGGGTTTCCCACATCTTCGTCGTTGTTTGCTGTGTACGTTCCTTTATCGCTTTTATGCTGTCGGAATTGCTTTCCTTGGCTGCTATCTGTTTAAGTGCTCGTTTCTCTTTGCGCAGCTTTGTCATGCTGTCGAAGTATTCCTTGTATTTTGCCAACTCGTCGTCTATCATTATAGGCGATTTCTCTGAATATGTCTCAAACTTTACGTCGGCATTGGCATTCAAAAAGGCTGTCCGCTCCCTGTCATTGAGGTCGAACTGTTTGGTTTTGAGCAAGTCATATTTGTCAGAAACTCTTACTAATCCGAGCCGCTTGTCGCCATTGAATACCCCGGATTCGAATATTCTTACGCTCTTCGGAATTGTTATTTCCTTCAGCTGTGGGCAATGGCTCATGGCACCATAGTGAATCTCACGTATGGACTCCGGCAGTATGAGGTGTTCTACGTATGGCATTCCAGCAAACATATATTTCATCACGCAGTCGGCAATAGTGGCGGTGAAACTGATGTAAAAACTGTCGGGTATCACCTCGATGGCATATCCGTATGCATCCTGCAATAGTTCTGCTTTTCTGCTGATGCCCCACTCCTTTGCGAACTCTTCTGGTAGGTCAACCATTCTGCGCCTACCCTTCAGACCTGCAAAGAATGCGTGTGACATATTGTTGACATATCCTCGGAATGTCACGGAATCGGAGATTATCCATGTCCTTGACAAGTCAAGCGTCTTGAGGTTGGGAAGTGCGGCAGAGTCTGCCACGAGTTCGCGGATTGCACTGATGTCGGCTCCGTTCAGCGGACCACATATTCTAATCTTGTCTGCATCATGTAATGTATGTCTCGGCTGTTTCCTTATTCCGTAGCTGAGACCTCCTGCATTGTCAAGAATAAAATTGAGCGTCCTGGTTTCTCCGTTCAGAATATTCAACGACATATTCGCGATACTCGTCATATCGTCAGCCACGCTTGCCTCTAAATCCCCGACTTCACCCTTGCTCATCTTCCTATAGTCAAATGCAAGGCAGTCTTCTTGGATCATCGTCAGATGTCCGTCATTGTCGTCAATATGCAAAACGTATCTCCCTCCGTTTCCGAGCACCATCTCGCCGTCAATAATCTCATACTTCTGGCGTACGAATTCCACCTTCGTTCCCATTTTCTTCAAATAGAATCTGTGTGAAAATGTCGAGTCGGTAAACTCCACTATGTCCTCGCCTGCCATAGTGATATGTCCCGTCACAATCATTTTCCAGGTGGTTCCCACAACGTCGCCCTTCGTTGCCTGTCTTGCCATCGTTGTCTGGCAAACCATCACCATCAATACTGTTAATAATGCTATTTGTTTCATATTTCTCTTGCAAAGGTACTCTTTTTTTACTGAATGTGCAAGAACTTTCTATATTTTGC
>ODAJ014747013.1_pt1 | contig 55003 bp, 38 predicted proteins | sample 1539241 | NCBI WGS metagenome assembly ODAJ01 (sample SAMN02144231, study PRJEB22623) | gut metagenome | biome: sheep rumen | host: Ovis aries | place: New Zealand | reverse complement strand
TTGCTGACACCTTAATAAAATTCTCTAATTCTCTAATTCTTGACATATAAATAATTGAAATAGTATGATTAAACACTTCAGAAACTTAAAACGAATTATATTGTACCACGAATTACTCGAATTTCACGAATTATTTTTTGATAACTTAGTAGCTATGAATTCGTGGTAAATAATACAATTCGTGTAATTCGTGGTAAAATATAATTAGTGACAAAGGTAAAATTCGTTTAATTCGTTTGATTCGTGGTACAAGTTTAATTCGTTTAATTCGTGGTCAAATATAATTCGTTTAATTCGAGTAATTCGTGGTACAAGTTTAATTCGTGGTAAAAGTAATATTCATTTCGGAAGTGTAACTTTGAAGTGTCGGTTGTCCGTGTGTGCCTGTCGGGCGATAGTCTGCAGTTCGGTCAGTTTTTCGGGGTAGTCGGCGGCCACGTCGTGGTCCTCGTGTACGTCGGTGGCCAGGTCGTAGAGTTCCGACTGGCCACGTTTGACGATGAGTTTCCAGTTGGCCTGTCGGACGGCTATCTGGTCCGTCTCGTTAAACTCCCAGTACAGATATTCGTGCGACTGCTGTTCGGCATCGCGCCCCTCCAGCGTGGGCAGGAAGGAAATGCCGTCGAAGTGGTCGGCCTTGCCCAGTCGCGGGTTGCGATATTTCGTGACGTAGTTGTGCTCGCCGATGATGTCGCAGAAGGTGGGCATGATGTCGTAGAATGCGATGGAATGGTTGTTTTTTACACCTGCGGGGACGTGTCCGGGCCAACGAACGATGAAGGGGACGCGTATGCCGCCCTCGTGGCACGAACGCTTCAGGCCCTTCAGCACGCCGTCGCGGTTGAAGAACGTCGGGTCGGCGCCGCCCTCCTCATGCGGACCGTTGTCGCTGGAGAAGATGAGCACGGTGTTGTCGGCCATGCCCTTGCGCTCCAGCAGGTCCATGATTTCGCCCACATAAGAGTCGAGGCGCGTAATCATGGCTGCAAACTGGGCATGAACGTTCTCGGCGGCGTGGTACCACGAGGCATTCTGTCCGCGGAAACTCTTGTCCTCGCGGAACTTCTGCCTGTAGGCCTGCAGCAGACTGTCGTCGGGCTGCAGCAGTTCGGCATGCGGAATGGTGTAGGTGAGGAGCCCGTAGAAAGGCTGCCGTCCGTCCTGTCCGGCTATCCACTGCATGGCCTTGCGGTGGATAATGTCGGCACTGTACTGCGGTCGGCGGTAATAGTCCTCGCCGAAGAACCGGTGCCGGATGTTTTCCTCCAGCAGGTCGCGGCTGACGCCCTGGTCGCCGTCCTTCCGACTGTACTTGTTCAGGAAGTTGGGGTAGTAGGCATGCGCCTGGAACTGACAGATGTAGCCGTAGAACTCGTCGATGCCCCGCTTGTCGGGTGTCGATATGCTGCCTTCGTAGCCACCGGCCCACTTGCCGAACTGCGCCGTGGCGTAGCCGTTACGCTTCATGATTTCGGGCAGCACCACGTGGGCCGTGTCCAACGGATGCTGGCCGACCACGGCATAGTCCTTGTTGCCGTTGTAGTAGACCTCGCCCCTCCAGTACTCCTTGTTGCCGCGCACCTCGCAGTGCCCCGTGTGCTGGCCCGTCATCAGCGAGGCCCGCGAGGGGGCCGAGACGGGACTGCCGGCATAGGCTTGCATGAACTGCATGCCCTCGCGGGCCATGCGGTCGATGTTGGGGGTGGAGATGTAGCGTTGCCCGTAGCAGGCCAGGTCGCCCCATCCCATGTCGTCGCACAGGATGAAGATGATGTTGGGCTTCTGCGTCTGGGCACCGGCCATCATCGGCATGAGGGCGAGGGCCGGAAATAGGCGGAATGCATGCATCGTTAGGTTCTTTTTTATGACTTTGGCCCTCAAAATTACAAATTTGCGGCATAAAAGCCAAATCCGAGGACACAATATTTCGCGGGCACGTGCGTTATATACTATGGTAAAGACGTGAACCGTGGAAAGAGGATATCGCAATAAATGGCATGGAAAGAGACGGAACGCAGGGATAAGTTTGCTCTTATTCCTTCTGCCCTGTTCGCTGCTGCTGGCTATGCTCTCCTCCTGCGGTGCCGACCAGAACATCAAGAAAGGCGATGCGCTGTATGCCATCGGAGAGTACTTCAATGCCGCGGCCGAATACAAGAAGGGCTACAGCCGCACGTCGGTGAAGGACAAGTCGAAGCGTGGCGAGCGGGCTTGGAAGATGGCCGAATGCTATCGCCGCATCAACTATACGGCCAAGGCCATCGGTGCGTATCAGAATGCCATCCGATACAAGTATCCCGACTCGATGGCCGTCCTGTACCTGGCCCAGATGCAGCATCGCATGGGCGACTACAAGAACGCCGTGAAGAACTATGGCGCCTTCCTGGACAGTGTGCCGGGCGACCAAAGGGCCATCGTCGGCATACAGGGCTGTACGCAGGCCCCCATCTGGAAGTCGAAGCCCACACTGCATACGGTGAAGAAGGAACCGCTCTTCAACTCGCGGCGGTCCGACTTCGCTCCGGCGCTCTATGGCGACGAATGGGACCAGATGGTCCTCACCTCCACGCGGCCACAGGCCAGCGGAAGCGACATGAGCGGCATCACGGGCGTCAAGGCCGGTGACTTGTTCCTGTCCAAGAAGGACGAAAAGGGGAAATGGCAGGCGCCGGAGCGCATAGAGTCGGAGGTGAACAGCGAATACGACGAGGGGGCATGTTGCTTCTCGCCCGACGGCAAGACGATGTACTTCACCCGCTGTGCCCACGACCCGTCCTATCCCCGATATGCACAGATATACACCAGTCAGCGCAGCGATGCCTCGTGGGGAAAGCCCACGTTGCTCGAAATCTCGCGTGATACGCTGTCGTCTTACGCCCATCCGGCAGTCAGCCCCGACGGCGACTGGCTCTATTTTGCCAGCGACATGCCGGGCGGACTGGGTGGCATCGACATCTGGCGCATTGCCATCACCGAGAGCGGACTGGGCGGCGTGGAGAACCTGGGAGAGCCCATCAACTCGGTGGGTAACGAGATGTTCCCCGTGTTCCGTCCCAACGGCGACCTCTACTTCTCCAGCGACGGCCATGTGGGCATGGGCGGACTCGACCTCTTCCGGGCCGAGCAGGACACCACCGGCGCATGGCACATCGAGAACATGCGCTTCCCCATGAACTCCCCAGGCGACGACTTCGGCATCACATTCGAGGGACTGCACAATCGCGGCTTCTTCTCCACCAACCGGGGCGATGCACGCGGCTGGGACCACATCATGTCGTTCGAGTGCCCGGAGGTCTTGCAGACGGTCAAGGGATGGGTCTACGAGAAGGATGGCTACGAACTGCCGGAGGCCGTGGTCTACATGGTGGGCAACGACGGCACGAACCTGAAACTGTCGGTGCGCGGCGACGGTTCGTTTGAACAAATCATACAGCCCAATGTCGACTACATCCTGCTGGGCACATGCAAGGGCTATCTGAACCACACCGAGGCACTGCGCGTGGACACGAGCAGCGTCAGTCAGGAGTACACCCTGCAGTTCCCCTTGGCCAACATCTCGGCGCCCGTCCTGGTGCGCAATGTGTTCTACGAATTCGATTCGGCAGAACTCACCCCCAACAGCACACAGGCCCTGGATTCGCTGGTCGTTTTGCTGGAAGAAAATCCCAACATCACCATCGAACTGGCCAGCCATTGCGACTATCGCGGAGCGGACGAGTACAACGAACGCCTCAGCCAGCGACGGGCCGAGAGCGTGGTGAACTATCTCATAGAGCACGGCATCAAGCAAGACCGCCTAACCCCCGTGGGCTATGGCGAAGGGCGGCCGAAGGTGGTCACCCGGAAGATTGCCGAGCAGAACCCCTTCCTGCAGGAGGGCGACACCCTGACGGAGACCTTCATCTTGAGCATTCCCGATGAGACCCGGCAGGAGGTGTGCAACGCCCTGAACCGAAGGACCGAATTCCGCGTACTGCGTACCACTTACGGACTCTTCGAGGGATTGCTGAAGAAGGATGAGGAGAAAAAGGAGAAGGGGGAGAAAGAGGAAGCGGTCACAGACACGCCGTGAACGTGAAACCGGCAGTGCGTGTCAGGGGCTCGTAGGTGGGCATGACCAGAAAACCTTTGTCCTTCCGGTCCTTGTCCAGACCAAACCACTTACGTTCCAGAGGCAACAGCCAATAAGCAGCATGTACGGACAGGATGCCCATTCCGGCACCCGCCAGCACATCGTTGATGTATGCCCGGTCGTTGTACATCTGCAAGACGCCGACGCCGGCGGCGACGGTGTACATGCCCATGCCCCATGCCCAACCGCGTTCGATGCGCGTCTGCTCGGCAGCTAGGAAGGCGTTGGCCGTCTTGAATGAAGGAAAGGAGTGGCGCCCGTTGCCGTCGGGTCGCCGTTCGCGCACGCAGGCATTGACGATGGGCATCGTGGAGTAGAGCAGGGCATAGCTCGTGGCTTTCACCAACATGCGGTCTATGAGGTTGTGCTTGCACTTCGGCCCGAAGGCAATGTTCAGCACCTGTGCGCCCAACGTTATCCATGTCTCCACTTTCGCCTTGCGATGATCGCCCCGTCCGCGTTGGAAAGCATCGCGAACGTCGTATTTTATCTCACACAGGCGTGGGTTGGCCACGGCCACGGCTCCCAGGGTTATCAGTGCTGCGGGCACGATGATCTGCTGGGGGCGTATCAGCGACTTGCCTTTCTTCGGTTCCTTGAAGTCGGCCATCACCATGTTGGCGATGAGGGTGTCCACTTCGGCCCTCATCTCGGCCTCCTCCTCTTCCTGTCGGATGATGCTGATGAGCGAATCGACTTCGGCTCGCATGTCCGGCAGCGTGTCGAAGGGGATGGGCTCAGCAGGCTGCTGGGCAGAAGCGGGGAGGATGAGAAAATGAGAAAATGAGAAAATGAGAAAATGAGAGAATGAGAGAATGAGAAGCCTGCGATTAAGCGATAGCAATGCCTTGCGTGCAAGAGTATTGCAGAGCGTGAGCAGGCTCGACCGAAGGTCAAAATGAGAAAGCCGTGCTGCAAGCTTTCTGAAAGAGTCGTTTATATTGAGCGCCTTTCTCATTCTCTCATTTTCTCATTCTCTCATTCTCTCATTTTCTCATTTTCTCAACATGTTTCTTGCCCGTTCCATCAGGGTGTCGCGTCCGCGAGCCACATCGGCCGAGTCTAACGTGCAGGGGATGTCGGGCGAGATGCCGAATTCGATGTGTTGCATGTCCTTGTCAAACGAGGGCGAGGCACTGAAGCGTACGGCCCATCCGTTGGGCAACTCGGACGAGAATGGCATGCCTGAACCGCCACCCGAAGGGTCGCCCAGGGTTGTCACGTTGGGACATGCGCGCACATTCCGGATGAAAGTGTTGCAGGCCGAGTAGCATTCGCGGTTTTGCAGCACCACGACGCGCTTCTGCCATCTCACCCCCTTCGAGGGCTCTATGTATTCGGGTTGTGGGGCAGAGAAGTCGTTGTGCCCGCGGCCGGTCTTGTATTGTGAGTAGCCCACCAGAATGCGTTCGTTGGTCAGTCGCTGGCTCAGCAGTTCGGCCATGGAGAGCTGGCCACCCGTGTTGCCGCGCACGTCAATGATGAGTCCGTCGCAAGAGCGCAGGTAGAACAGGACGTCGTCGAGATTGCCCTCACCCACGGCAGAGGCAAAAGACTCATAGACCAGCAGTCCGATGTTGTCCTCCAGAATGCGGTACTTGATGCCTGCGGCAATCTTGTAGTCGGTGCCCAGATAGCGGTCGCGCAGTTCCTGGCTCCACTGGCGCGGATAGTCCTCGTGCCATGCCCAGTAGCGACTGACGTCGGCCGAGGTGTAGAGGTTGACGTGCCCGTCGCGCAATTCGGCAAGCATGTCGGTCAATACCTCTTGCAGTTGCACCTTGCTCATTTTTGGGTTGATGCGCTGACGGTAGCGCGAGTGCACCTCGTTCCAGTCGAGCCCGATGGCCTCGGCCTTGTAATCGAGGAAACAGTAGTGCTCGTCGATAATCTGCCACAGCGCCTCAAAGTTGCCCTCGGGCGTATCGTCGAAGTTTTCTTCGCGGACACAAGAGGTCAGTGCCGAGCCCAGGATAGTTAGGAGTAGTAATAAATAGTGTCTCATACAATGCTGCAAAGGTAGTTATAATCTTGCGATAACGCAAATTATTTCGTATCTTTAACCTTCGGTTTTAGATACTCCCGCTCGGAAAACTACAAATTAATTTGTGTTTTCTCTCGCTTAATCGTATCTTTGCACCTATGATATTGGTATTTGGGGGAACAACGGAGGGCAGAACGGCCATAAAGACTCTGGAAGAGGCCGGCAACGTCTATTATTACTCGACCAAGACGGGCGAGCAGGACGTAGTCATGCACCACGGCCGGCGCATCGACGGGGCCATGAATGGTCAGGCGATGAGGCAGTTCTGCCAAGGGCATGACATACGGCTCATCGTGGATGCCGCCCACCCTTTTGCCAAAGTCCTGCACCAGACGATAGCCGATGTTGCCGAGGCCCTGCACCTGCCTGTCGTCCGTTTCGAGCGCATCTATCCGCCGCGCGACCCCAGTCTGACGTGGATCGACGATTACGGTGAACTTGCTTCCCTGCCCACGCCCGTCACCCTCCTTGCCACCACGGGCGTGCAAAGCATCGCCTGGCTAAAACCCTTGGAGGACAGGGGCATCCGCATCTTCTACCGAATACTGAACCGCCCCTCGTCCATTGCTCTGGCCAAGGCACAGGGAGCCGCGGAACAGCAACTTTGTTATTACGAGGATGCCGGGGACATTCCCGTGGAGGCCGATGCCATCCTGCTGAAGGAGAGCGGCGAGAGTGGTGGCTTTGCCGAAAAGGTGAAGGCCGCCAAGGCGCGGGGCATGGAGATAATAGTGCTGAGGCGCCCGCCCATGCCCACGGGCTTCCACCTCGTCGATGGCGAACATGGACTGCGCCGCATGGTGGAACACCTGCTGCCCGAGTTCTATCCCCTGCACAGTGGACTCACCACGGGCACCTGTGCCACGGCAGCTGCCCTTGCTGCCGCCATCCGGCTCGCGAAGGGGGAAATGCCGGATGAGGTTCCCGTTCGCTTGCCCAACGGCGAAACCATCAGTGTGTCCGTCGGCTACGGCGAGGACTATGCCTGTTGCATCAAGGAGAGCGGCGACGACCCCGACGTGACCGACGGCATCGAGATTCGCGCACATGTCGAACGGGCCGCCGACTTCGAAATACGGGGCGGAGAAGGCATCGGCCGCTTTACCTTGCCCGGCTTCGACTTTCCTCCCGGTGAAGCGGCCATCAACCGTGTGCCGCGCGAGATGATTCGCCAGAACATTCAGTTGCTCTGCGACCAACTTTCAATTTTCAACTTTCAATCTTCAATCTTCAGTCTTCAATTTTCTATCATCCTGTCTGTGCCCAACGGACGGGAAATCGCCCTTCGCACCTTCAATCCGCGCCTGGGCATCGAGGGCGGCATCTCGATAATCGGTGTCTCGGGCATCGTGAAGCCCTACAGCGAGGAGGCCTTCGTCCAGAGCATCCGCAAGTGCATGGAGGTGGCCCGGGCCAGCGAGGCGGAACGTGTGGTCATCGGCAGCGGCATGAAGAGCGAGCAGCAACTGCGCCGCCTCTATCCCGACCTGCCCCGTCAGGCCTTCGTGGAATATGGCAACTACATCGGCGAGACGCTCCGCATGGCCGATGAACTGGGCTTTTCCCACGTCACCCTCGGCATCATGATAGGCAAGGCCGTGAAACTTGCACAGGGCCACCTCGATACCCACAGTCGACGCGTCACGATGGACAAAGCCTTCATCGCCCAACTCCTGCGCGAGGCCGATTGTTCCTCCAAAGTCCTCGCCCGCGTCGCCGGCATCACCGTCGCCCGCGAACTCTGGGACCTCCTCACTCCCGACGAGGCCCAGCGCTTCTCCCAGGTCATCGTCAGCCATTGCCGCGAACACTGCGCCCCCCTGTTGCCCGATGGGGAACTCACCATCCTACTGCTGAGGAGTGGTGACTAACGAAAAGGAAATTCCCAACGAGAGATATTCGTCAGTACTGCCCCTTGCGCCGGAAAAGCACGGCGGCAATGACGGGGGCACCGACGAGGGCCGTGACGCTGTTTACGGGCAGTGCGCCCTCGAAGCCGGGCATGCGGGCGACGAGGCTGCACATGAGGGCCAGGCAGGCGCCTACCATCGCCGTGCCGGGCATGAGCAGACGGTGGTTGCTGGTGCGGAAGAGGCTGCGTGCCAGATGGGGCACGGCCAGGCCGATGAACATGATGGGGCCGCAGTAGGCCGTGACGATGGCCACGAGTATGCCTGACGAGGCGATGACGAGCATACGCTGGCGCTGCACGTCGAGACCGAGGTTGCGGGCATATTCGTCGCCCAGGAGCAGCAGGTTCATGGGCTTGACGAGGAGCATGCTCAGGGGCAGCAGCACGGCCATCAGTACGACGAAGAGCACCATCTGGTCACCCGACACCCGGGCAAACGAACCGAGGCCCCAGACGACGTAGGCCTTGATGTCCTCCTCGTTGGAGAAGAACTTCAGCACGCCGATGACGGCATTGGCCAGGTAGCCTATCATGACGCCGATGATGAGCAGCGTGACGTCGCCCTTCACCTTTTGCGATACGTAGAGGATGAGCAGCATGACGGCCAGGGCTCCCACGATGGCGCCAAGCGACATGGCCACGTCGCCCAGGTAGCCCAGACGGCTCAGGGCCACGCCGCCCAGCGACCCCGACATCAGTACGACGAAGGCGACACCCAGTGATGCGCCGTTCGAGATGCCGAGCACGGAGGGGCCGGCCAGGGGATTGCGAAAGACGGTCTGCATCTGCAGGCCACTCACGGCCAGTCCTGCCCCGGCCACCGTGGCGGTCAGGGCCTGCGGCACACGGCTGCTCCACACGATGTTGTACCATATCTCGCTGGCGCCTCGGTTGCCTGTCAGGATGCTCAGGATGTCCTTTACGGGAATGTGTACCGTGCCCAGCAGCAGGTTGAGCACGAAGCACACGGCGATGGACACCAATAGGACACAGAATAAAAATAGATTACGACGCATATATATATATTATCGACTACAAATCATGGTTATTTCAGTAATTGGTAGTACTTGCCTTCGTGGCCGGGCAGCAGTTCGGGATGGAAGACGGCCACGAGGTCGGCCAGCACCTGGTCGGGTTCCACGGGTGCCGACTCATAGTAGGGCGTCTGGCGCATGTTGCAGTAGATGACGTGCCGCTCCCTGAAGGCCTTGAACAGGGCGTTGCGTGGTTCGCTGGCCAGCAGTGCCTCGTAGGAGAACTGGCCGGGGAAACTGTTCAGTATGCGCCAGTAGTCGGCATTGGCCGCTGTGGCGTAGAGTTGTTCGTACTCCAGGTTCACGCCGCCCGTATTGTCGTCGTGGATGATGTAGTCGGCACCGGCATCGCGGAACATCTGTGCCAGATGGTTGCGGCCGCCCACGGCATACCAGTTGCCGCCGTGCATCTCGCCGCTGAAGACGGTGGGCACGGCCTCGCCCTCATTGCCTGTGGGGGAGGCGAGCAGTGAGTCGACGCGCTGCTTCAGACCGTTGTAGCGCCGTTCGATGCCCTGGAACACCTCGTTGGCCTCCGCTTCGCGACCGATGAACAGGCTGACGAACTTTATCCATTCGGCCTGCCCCAGCGGGGTGGGTTCCTTGTATCCGAGATGGGGGATGAGCGTGATGCCCGTCTCCTTGATAGCGTCGTAGCCGCCGCGCTTGAAGGGCGAGATGAAGATGACATCGGGGTTGGCGGCCAGGATGAGTTCCGTGTCGAAGTTGCCCTCCATGCCTATCTTCTGTATGTTGCCGTCGCCGACACGTTTCAGGATGTCCTTGTTGTAGAGGCTCTTCGTGCCCGTGATGCCACGGATAAAATCGTGCGCACGGAGGGCCGTGAAGTTGCTGAGTTGCAGGGCCGTCATGGTGATGGTGCTGCGTATGGGCACCTCCACGCGTTCGTACCCTTCGGGTACCTCAGTCTCGCTCCCCCTGGGCACAAGGGCAAAGGCATAGCCTATAGGCATGCGGTCGTCTTCGTCGGCCTGCGGGTCGCTCACCTCCACCAGTCGGACGCCGTCCTTCAGGTATTTGACCGTGAAACCCTTGGCATAGCGTGGAGCAATCCGAAGGGCGGAATCCACGTCGTCCGTCGTTTCCACTTCGCTGCGGTTGCCTGTGCGCGTTGGCGAACAGGCAAATAGTGTCAGCACCAGGAGCATAGCCCCCATGAGGGATAGGTAGTGTGTCTTTCGCATATCGTTGTGCTTTTATGGTTCACCCCTCGGTCTCGCCCTTGCGAAAGAGATGGGTGAAGTGTTTGTTATATAACTCCGAGAGCCCCTGACGGTTGTTGATGGCCTCGCCCACGACGAGCATGGTGGTCAGGGTCAGGTGGTTGTCGTGTACGATGCGGGCCAGGTCCTTCAACTGACCGCGATATATCCGCTGGTCGGGCCACGTCAGGTGGTAGCAGGCGGCCACGGGTGTGTCCTCGGGATATTCCTGTAAGAGTTCGTTCTGAACGTCGTCAACGATGGCTGCCGAGAGGAATATGCACATCGTCGACTGCGAACGGGCCAGGAGGTGCAATTGCTCCTTCTCGGGCATGGGCGTGCGCCCCTCGCCGCGGGTGAGGATGATGGTCTGCGTGCGTTCGGGTATGGTGAACTGCGAGCGGAGTTCGGCGGCTGCGGCCAGGAACGAGGAGATGCCGGGAGTGATGTGGTACGACATTCCCTCGCGGTCGAAGTAGGCCATCTGCTCCTGGATGGCACCGAAGATGCAGGGGTCGCCGGTGTGCAATCGCACGATGAAATGGCCCCGTTTGTAATGTTCGCGCATCAGTTGGCATTGTTCCTCCAGATTCATGTCCGCACTGCTGCGAACCACGGCCCCGGGCTTGTGGCACTCCGTCAGTGCCTTGGGCACCAGGCTGCCGGCATAGAGGATGAGGTCGGCCCTCTCTAGCATCTTGCGGCCGCGCACCGAAATTAGGTCGGGGTCGCCAGGACCTGCACCGACTATCTCCACATGACCATTTCGTTGGCGCAGGTGGTCGTAGTCGATGGCCAGTGCGGCCGTCCAGTTTTTACCTTTCACTTTGGGGATGATGAGTTTGCCGTGATTGGAACCCAGGATGGCTGCCGCCTCGCAGACACTGGGTGTGCCTACGTGCTTCTTGACCGTGGCACTGGGATTGGGCACCTCGACAGCCGCCAGTTCTTCGGCCGTGAAGTACACCACCTCCTCTTCGTATTCATCTTCGAGCATGGCGCAAAAGTCCTCGTCCTCTTTCACGTCGATGGTGCAATATCGGTGGGAGCAGGGGAGAATGCCGCGCTGTGCAAAGGCCTCGTCAATCTGGTCGTAGATGTCTTCGTAGTCGCTGGGATGGTGGGCCAGACCGAACCCTATCGTTCCCACCATGGGCACGAAATGCAGTTCCAGCATCCCGTAAGGCGCAGAACGATTGTAGGGCGAGACGATGATGAGCAGTTTGTATTTCCGTGGATCGGCCTCGCTGATGTCGTTGATGAGGGCGACGTGTTCGGGCTTGGTGGCTTCCAGGTAGTCGGTACCTTCGTCGCGGGCCTCCAGCAGCAGGGCCGTGGGCTGACGGTTGACGAAGGCGAAGATGCACTGGTTCATGTCGTCTTCGCTCGCTACGGGCCAGTCGAAACGCTGCTCCAGGGTGTCCAGTGCCCACAGGCCTGCGTTGTCGCTCTGTGTGGTAATCACCTCACGGGCTCCCAGCAGGGCGGCAATGTTGCGCGTCAGTTCGTTGGCACCGCCGACGTGCCCCGAGAGGACAGAGATGGCGTGTTGGCCTAAAGAGTCGATACACACGACGGCAGGGTCTTCGTGCTTGTCCTCGATGAAAGGGGCAATGGTGCGGACGCAGATGCCCAAGGCCCCGATGAAGACGAAGGCATCCTGTCGTTTCCATTCTTTGCCTACGTTCTCGCGCTGAATGCTCTTTGCACCGAGTTGTCTCTTCAGTATGGAGGCAATCTCGCCTCCGGCCTCACTAATCTGAATGATGGCTATCTTTTGCATCGCAGTATGGTTATGGGGTGATGGTCATTGAGTTGTATTCTTGTGGGTGGGTCCTGCCTTAGTCCCAGTTCCTGGCAGGCTTCGTCCCATAGGCGGTGGCTGTCGGTGGTGACCTTGGGGGCCACGACGCTGTTCATCACGATGATGCCCTCGGGGGCCAGATAGCGTAGCACCTTCTCCATGATTCCCTTCAGCCGTCCGCCGTGTCCGCCGATGAAGACGGCATCGGGCCGTGTTCTGTCTGTTGCGACTGAGTCGCAACAGACAGAACAGAAGTCGCCAATATGTACCCCAATGCCCGGAGCACCGTGGCGGCGCATGTTCTCGTGGATGATGGCTTCGCATTCGGGACGAATCTCGAAGGCTTCGATGTGCAGATGGGGGAACAAGAGACGAGCCTCGATGCTGACGCTGCCCGTACAGAAGCCTATGTCCCAAAGCACATGGCGACGGGGCAGGTCGAGGGCTTGCAGGGTGAGCAGGCGGATGGGCATCTTGGTTATCATCTTCTCGCGCCCGTCGAGCAGGGCGAAATCCTTGTCTTGAATGCCATACTCCCTACCTCTTACCTCTTGCTCCTTGCCTCTGAGAATTACGCAGTTCGGCATGGCAAAGTCGTGTAGGGCAACCTCTTCAAGGGAAAGCGAAGTGACCCTTTCGAGTTCGGGGTTCCCTAAGTGCTCGCCTACATACATATTATAATAGGTATAGCCATACTCCAACATTCGTTGGGCGATGGCCGCTGGTGTGTGTTCCTTGTCTGTCAGAATTCCTATCTTGGTTGCTCGCTCTATCAAGGCACGGTCGAATTCCGGCCAGGGGCGGCCCGTGAGCGATACGATGCGCATGTCATGATAAGGCATCGCCAGTCTGTGAGCCAGCATCTGCAGGGAATTGAATGTCGGATATACCTTGATCTCGGCCTCGGGGAACTCGCGCTGAAGCGTGTTGGCAAAGCCAAAGAACAATGGGTCGCCGGAGGCAAAGACGATTAACGACCCCTCTCCCCACTCCCCCGAGGGGGAGAGCCTCCGATACTCATCAAACACCTTGCTAAGCGGTATGGTAATGTCTATCCACTCGGCGTCAGGAGGCAATAGTGGCATCACGATTTCGTGATGACGCTTGCCACCGGAGAATACTCTTCCCTGGCGAATGATGTCCATGACCTCGGGCGGGAACCACGGTTTGGGATTGTCAGTTATTCCAATGACGATAAAGCGCATGATAAACTTTCAATCTTTAATCTTCAATCTTTAATCTACAAGTCTCTCCCTGGTTTCAGTTGTTCGGCATCGTCGAAGGTAAGTATGGCATTGCAGAGCGTGGCGGCCAGGTTGCTGCCCCCCTTGCGCCCTTCGACGATGATTTTGGGAATCTGTTTCAGTGTCTTTACGGCGTGCTTGCTTTCGCACACATGCACGAAACCAACCGGGGCGGCAATGATGCCTGCGGGATGCATCCGTCCCTTGCGCACGAGGTCGCAAATCTCGAAGAGGGCCGTAGGTGCATTGCCCACGACATAGAGGGCATCGGGGTATTCCTCTGCCGCCAGTTGCATGCAGGCCTGACTGCGGGTGATGCCCTTCTCGTCGGCCATCTGTTTGGAACGTGGGTCGTTGATGTAGCAATGCACCTCGATGCCCAGTCTTTCCAGTGCCCCCTTGCGAATGCCGCTGGCTGCCATCGTAACGTCGGTCACGATGTGCCGAAGTGTGCCGTCCTTTACCTTGTTATATAGTATTTCCGTGGCGCGTTCGTCCATCCACAGGCACTCTTCCATGCCGAAGTCCACGGTTGTGTGGATGGCATGGAGCAAAGGCCACAGCCGCCACACGGGCACATCGGGATTCTGCATCTCGGAGCGTATGGTGCGGAACGACTCGTTCATGATTTGCTGGCCAACACCTCCCTCTCCTTGGGAGAGGGCTGGGGTGAGGTTATACCCTCGGGGCGTGATGAAGCGGTCCTGCCATGCATACGATTGGCTGTTGCCGACGATGACGACGGTGAACATGTCCACTAGTTCGGGGTCAAACTCTCCGAGGGTTGTCAGGGTTACGGCTTCATCCTCGCGCCCTGCCTGCCGGACATAGCCGACGGGTGTTTCGGGCGAACGGCCTTCTTGCAGGAAGATTTCGACGAGGCGATGGAGTTGCCAATAGCGACCGGTCGACTTCGGATTATAGATGGCCGTCACGAAGTCGCCAAGGGCAGCGGCTCGGATGCGCCGCTCGATGGTTGCCCAAGGTGTCATCAGGTCGGAAAGGGAGATGACACAGAAGTCGTGCCCCATGGGGCAGCCGAGCAGTGATGCCGCCTTCTGAAAGGCCGAAATGCCGGGCAGGACGACAATCTGTGGCCCCTCTCCCCGCTCCCCCCGTGGGGGGGAGGGCTTGCCTTCCTCATGAGGGAGAGGGGCAGCCATCTCATAGATGAGCGGCGCCATGCCATAGATGCCTGCGTCGCCCGAGGAGATAACCACTACGTCCTTTCCCTCTTGGGCCAAGGCAAAGGCCTGTTCGGCCCGTTCGCGTTCGCGCTTCATGCCGGTGTCGATGCACTGGCATCCGGGCTTCAGGTATGGTCCGATGAACTGGAAGTAATACTTGTACCCGACTACTGCATCCGCATGGCTCACGGCCTCGATGACTGCCGGGGTGATGTCTTCTTTGCTGCCGGGACCAATGCCGGCGATGGTTATCTTGCTCATGTTAAGAAGTTGATAGTTTATGGCTGGTCGTTGGCATCATCAATCTTGAAGACAACAAACATGCCGTAGGCGTCGTAGTTGCCGTAGTCGAACTCCTGGACGAGGCGGTCGCCATCGTAGATGGCCATGAACTCGAACACAAGTTGCCACTGGGCAGAGAGAAGGGGACGTTGCTGAGTCCAGTCTTCAGGTTGGAAGAGATAGTTGCGCCAGTTGTTGCCGAGGCGGATGATGATGTGGTGCGTCGCGCCACCATAGTCGAGGGTCAGTGCCACGGGAACGGGCTCGAAACTCATCAGGGTGCTGACGTAGTCCGTGTAGTACTTGAAGTCGTAGCGGGCCGAGATGTCCTGGTTCGGAACATCGGCGAGCGCCTTCGACAGGTCGGGGTCCTGCACGATGTGCGAGAGCCGACTGACGGGGAAATCGTGGAAGAAGATGCCCTGCATGTCGTAGTCGGTGATGGACATCGTGGCCTCCTTTATCTTTTCGCCAAAGAGCGAGTCCTGTTTGTTGAGGGTGTATATAATATTGTATTCGCCCCCGTACGTACCCGCCAGTTTCGTTCCGTATTCCTGCTTCTGCGCCTTCGACAGGCGCGGTGGCAGATTGTCGTTGTGGCAGGCCACAACCATCAGGGCTGCAATCATCAGCCCCATACCTCTCATCGTTTTCGTTGCTTTCATCATAACAGTTTTTGTATTGCTATACATTAAAAACACTGAAACCTGTGAATTATTGTCCCTCTTTGGCATTAAATATTTTTAAGGATGCTTGTCAGTACGCCATGTGGAGGCTGACGAGGTACGAACGACCGGGATTGATGGTCGAATAGTTCGATGTCCAGAGCGAACGGTCGCGCTGGTTGAAGAGGTTTTCGATGCCAAGGCCCGGCTCCAGAGTGAAGTTGCGGAGCGTGATGGTGTGGCGCGTCATGAGATTCCACTGTCCGATGGCGTCGGCATAGCCGTAGGTGCTGCTGTAGCGCCGGCTCTGCATGTGGCCGTTCAGGGTGATGTTGAGGTGGTACTGTTTCCACGTCTTGTCCCACGAAGCGAGGACGTTGCCCACGTGGCGCACGCTCTTGTCGACGGGCGATGTGGTGACGACGTAGGTTTGCGTGTTCTTGTCCAGCGTCTGCGTCTTGGCCTCCGAGTCGGTGAACGTGTAGCCACCGCCGAGGGTCAGGCCATAGGGCAGGAGGAACTTCACCGAGGCGCTGATGCCTCGCAGTGTGGCGCGGTCGATGTTGTCGCGCTGGCGCAGGGTCTTCCAACCTTCCGCCTGGATGTCGGTCAGGTGGGCGTCGGCATCAATCTCGGCCTGCGTCATGGTGCGGTAGTTTATCATGTCGCGAATCTTGTTCATGAAGGCACTGACGCTTAGACTCACCCACGAATTGCTGTATTCGGCATTGACGTTCAGGAAGTGGTTCTTCTCGGGCTTCAGGTCGGGGTTGTAGAACGTGTATCGCGAAGCCGTCTTGGCCTGGTCGGTGGCATAGAGTTGGGAGAGGGTGGGGGTGCGATAGCCTCCGGCGTATGAAGCACGCAGACGGAACCCTTGGATGTGATAGAAGAGACCCACGTTGGGCGTGAAGGCAGCACCGAAGTTGTTGTTCTGCGTGTAGCGGACGCCCACGACGCCCTCCAGTCCGCGGACTATCTTCACCTCGTCCTGGGCAAAGAGGTTGTAGGTGTTCGTTGTCTCGAAGTCGATATTGTCGCTCTCGCTGTGCAGACTCTCCTGCACGAACTCCGCCCCAGCCGACAGTTTGTTCCAGTCAGCCAGTCGGAAGATGCCTCGCAGGGTCTCGTTGACGTAGTGGGTGCGCTTGCGTGTCTCGTCGTAGGCTTCCTTGTCAGCGGTCTGCCAGTAGTCGTAGCGCGAGTCAAAGTTGTCGCTATATACATCTAAATATATATGCGTCCGCGTGTTGGGTGCCCATCGTGCACCTCCGCCGTAGGTGTAGGAGCGATGATGAAGGTCGTAGGTGTAGGCCTGCTTCGGTGTGTAGGTGTAGGTCGTGGCCCCCGTGGCATCGGTGCCCTTCTTCTGGGTGAAATAGGTGGCCGAGCGGTCGCGGTCAGTCAGGTAGTCGTAGTAAGAACCTCGGAGATAGACCGACCATTGGTCGTTGAACCGCCACTCCAGTTTCTCGCTGATGTTGTTGCTGTGATAGCCGGTGGACATGGGGCGCCCGGTGAGTTTCAGCACCGTGTTGTCCCCCTCCTCGAACTCCTGATAGCGGTTCACCTGCCACGAGTCGGCCTGGTGATGGGTGTAGGCCGTCTGACTGGAGAAATGGCCCTGTTTGACGTCGATGTGAATGTCCTCGTCCATGCGTCCGTTGTTCAGCACGCGGGTGGTGGAGGAAGCCGATACGGGTTCCCGGTTGTCGTCCGTGATGATGTTGATGACGCCGGCGATGGCGTCCGAACCATAGAGGGCCGATGCCGCCCCGCTGAATATCTCTATGCGGCGGACGTTGTCCATCGAGATGCGGTTCCAGCGGTCGTCGCCCGATACGCGCTTGCCGTTTTCCAGAATGACGATATAGTCGTCGCTCACGCCGTTGAAGTTGATGAACGTGCCCATGCCGTTGGTGTGCGAAGTCACGGTGGTGGTCAGTTTGGAGAGTGCATCCTGCAGGTTGGTGACCTGTGCATCGCGCAGTTCCTTGGCCGAGATGACCTTGACGGCCACCGGTGACGTGTTGGCCCGTCGGTAGGTGCCCGTACCGGTGATGACTACGGGGTTGAGCGTCTGTGTCTGTTCGGGTGCGATGCGCGCCGTATCGCGCTGCACGGGCTGTGCTGCCAGGTTAGTGGCGCAGCACAGTAGCGTCAGTATTGTTGCTTTGTATTGCCTGTTCATTGTTTTTGCCAAAAACTCTGCACAGGGCTTAATGCCCCGTGCAGAGTCACCTTACACATTATATAAAAAAATAGAGTTTAGAAAGAGATTTATTCTTCCTCCTCGGCGAACATCTCGATGGCTTCCTTGGTGTGGCTCTTCCAGATGTTGCGAATCTTGGCATAGTCGCCCAGGCCCTTCAGTATGCAGTTGTTGGCCTTGTTGCTGTCGTTGCCGTCGTAGTTGCAGGTGAAGCCCTTCTCTTGGAAGAACTCGCGCCAACTGTCGCCCTCGTTCTCGATGCCCGACATGTCGTTGTGGGCATGGTCACCGGCGATGCACATCAGGGCGTGCAGGGTGATGGTGGCACCCGTGGCTACCTTGCCCTCCATGCGGTCGGCCCAAAGGTCGTCGATGAGGTTGCCTTCCATGTCCACGGTGGCTACGAAATAGTTGGGGTTAATCGTCTGTAACTGGTTTTCGAGTTGCGTGTAGCGGATGTTGCCGTTGCCGTAGTTATAGTCCTCGGGGTTACCATGACCCAGGAACACCATAGCATTGCCGCCCTTCACGTACTGGTTGAACTCGCTGTTGAGCACGTCGGCCACATCCTCTACGTCCTCCTCTTCGGCCATCAGCGGACCACCGATGAACACCTTCACGCCCTCTTCCAGATAGTCGGGGTCGAGGTCGCCATAGACGTTGTTCTTGAAGTCCTTGATGTAGGTGTCGCGCAGGCGCAGGTATTCCTCACCGGGGATGATGTGGAGCGACTGCACGCGCACCTCCTCGTACTTCTGGCGGCCGATGGCCTCGAGCCAGAAGTTGGGTGCGTAGAAGTCCTGCCTCTCGTAGTGCTCGCCCTCGCGGCTCTTGTTGATGCAAATAGCCGAAGTGAAGGAGAAGTACACGTCGTAGTCCTTGAAAGCCTGGTCGCCCTCGTAGTCGGCCACCACGCTCTTGAAGGTCTGGTGGGCATTCTCCCACGTCGAACCGAAGGCCACCAGCAGGAGGGCCTTCTTGTTGCCGCTCTGGGCCTTTTTGGCCTTCACCTGAGATTCCACACTCGACAGGTACTTCTCGAAGTTGCCCTGCTGTACGTCGTCATCGTCGGAGCAAGCCGTGAAGCCTGCCGACATCACCATGGCTGCGAGAGCCACAAAAAGAAACTTAATCTTCTTCATTTTGTTTTTGTTTGATGGTTGAATAATTAGATTGTTGTTTAACTTTGGTTCCTTGATTGAAGCGCACCACCAGCGCGGCGAATACCGTCGTGCCAGGCGTAGTGGTGCCCAGGTGGCGCAGGTGGGGCGTGCGGTCGACATAGTTCAGGATGTTGTCCACACCGGCCTCCACGCGGAAGAGCGTGCCCCGCGACACTTTGTATTGTGAATTGTGAATTGTGAATTCATAACTCCCCGTCAGTCGCCACAGGTGATAGGCCTTGCCGTTGCCGTAGTTCTCGTAGTGCCGGGTGGACGATGCCCGTCCGTAAAGTCCCAGCGCAATCTTTTCTCCTCTTTCCTCTCTCTTCTCGCCCTTGAACATGTAGTTCCATGTGGCAAACAAGTTGCCCTTGTGGTGAGCCGTTCCGTCGATGGTCAGGCGGCGCAGTTGCTCCGTCTGTTCGTCGTAGACGCTGCCGCGAGCCTTCAGGTAACTGTAACCGCCGCCCACATCCACGCCCTTTCCGACATTCCAGCGCACATTGACATCCACGCCTGCCGTATAGGCATCTTCCAGATTCCGGTACTGGCGCACGAAGGCCGGGTCGTAGCGCAGGATGAGGTCGCCCGGAGCCTCCGACGTCGGTATGGTCACGAGGTTTATCATTTGGTCTACCTTATTATAATAACCTGTCGCGCTCACGCTCAGGCGTGAGGTGCGGTACTCGGCGTTCAGGGAAAAGTAGTTGCTCGTCTGCGGCTTCAGGTCGGTGTTGCCCATGAACAGGCGCACACCGCCCATGTCGCGGACGTAGCGATAGTGTTGCTCCTTGGGGGTGGGGGACTTGAAGCCCTGTGCCCACGAAGCACGCAGGCGGAAGTCGCCCAGGCTCAGCATGGCCGACAACTTAGGGCTCAGGTGAAGCCCGAACTGCCCATTGTGGGTCAGTCGAAGGCCTGCCGTCACGTTCAGCACTTTCCAGGGGTTCCATTCCTCTTGGGCATAGACGGCCTGCGTCCAGTCGCGGGCGCGGTCGGCATCGATGCGCTGAGGGGCCCGAAGCCAGTCGTGGCGGAAGTCGTAGCCTACGCTCAGCCGATGCTCGCGTGTCAATGGGAACACACCCTTCAACTGCGCCATCGTGCGACGTTGGTCGGCTTGCAGCGCGCGGTCACCGTCGTAGTAGATGTTGGGGCGGGCCGGGTCGTCGGTCTCCACGAGCCAACCCCGTTCCGAGGTGTAGTCGTAGTAGTAGCCGTGGCGGTTCCAGGCGATGTCGGCGGCCAGGTGGTATTTCTTTCGGGTCGTCCACGACCATCCTGCTGAGGCCGCTGCATCGTCGTAACTCAGGTCGTAGCCGTGCACGTCGGCCACGGCATATTTGCCATTGGGACGGTAGATGCGCTTGTGATACCACATGCCGTCGGCAAAGACCTCCATGCCCTCCATGGGTTGCCACGTCAGCCGCTCACTCAGTTGGTAGAGGCGGTTCTTGTTCACCGTCTTGTTCTTAGAGTCGGTAATCACTCGTCCGCCTATCTGCGTCGGGTCTTCCACGGCCGTGTTCTGCCAACCGTTGGTCTGCCGGTAGTTCACGTTCGTCAGGCTCTGCACGCGCCCGAAGGTCAGTCCCACGGTGTTATGCTGGCGCACGTCGGCGTACGAACCGCCGCGCGTCTCGTTCTCAACGAGCCAACCTTGCGCAGGTTTGCGCGTAATGATGTTGATGACGCCTGCTATGGCATCGCTTCCGTAGAGCGCAGAGGCGGCACCCTTCACGATTTCGATGCGCTCGATGCGAGCCGGATCGATGAGTCCCAGGTCGTTTTGCCCGCCGTTGTCGCCGTGCAGGCGCTTGCCGTCGACGAGGATTAGGATGTACGAGTTGCCCAGGCCGTTGAGTTGCATCTGGCTCCCCATGTCGTCCTCGTTGAATGCAAAAGAGGCAGTCAGGCCCGAGAGGATGTCCTCCAGGTTCCGACCGCCGTACTGCTGCAGCATCCTGTGGGTGATGACCTCCGTCTGCACGGGCGCATTCTTCAGCAGGTGCTGGGTGCCAGTACCTGTAACCACGACCTCCTGGATGGTGTCCGTTCGGAGTGTCGTCTGTGCCCTCAACGTGTGGGATATGGCCAACAGGGCCACCCCAGCCATCAGACTTAGTCTCTGTCTCATATTTCCGCCCTCGCTTGTTCCTGAGCGTGCGTAACGATTCTATATATCCTGGTAGGTCTTCTGGCTTTCCCCAGTCTGCTTTACCTTCCCGAGCCTGTGGGCTCAGTGGCGTCATACAAGCAGACCCAATGACGGGGATTACAGCTGCAGGTACAGCCCCGGACTTTCACCGGGTTCCCTTGCGTCGAAGTGGCACTTTCGCCACCCAACTGCCAGGATTCGCCGACAAAATTACAAAATAATGTCGACGTGGCAAAACATTTTCGGAAGATTAATAAAGAATATCGGGAAGAGGGGTGTCATCTCTTCCGTCCGGATGAGACTTCAGAAGGTGTAAAACTTCCAGTATTTAACGTTCATTATCCTTCTTGCAGAATCTCATCCGCCTATTACACGATTCCTTACACAACCATGTAAAACTTTTACATCAATGGTGTAAAACTTTTACATGGTGAGGTATAAGGTTTACACCATTGATGTAAGGGCGCAAGCGACGCGACGCTGAATCCGATGCTATACGAAGCAGGTTTTGCAGGGCAGGGGAGAAGCATCACGCACGATTATATTCCCATGCATTTGCTTTTTTGCTCACTTAATCGTACCTTTGCAGGGATGAAAGCACAATTGAACTTAGATTGCCCCACAGCGGCCTTCCTCATTGCGGCACCCTGCAGCGGTTCGGGCAAGACCACCATTGCCCGAAGCCTGATGGCGCTGTACAGGAGCAAGGGCTACCGGGTGCAGCCCTTCAAGTGCGGGCCTGACTATATCGACACGAAGTTCCATGAGGCGGTGTGCGGCCGGCCGAGTGTGAACCTCGACTCGTTCTTCGCCTCCGAGGAACATCTGCGCGAATTGTTCCGTCGTTACACTGAGGACGTGGACGTGGCCATCGTGGAGGGTATGATGGGCCTGTTCGACGGATACGACCGCGACCGAGGTTCGTCGGCCGAGATTGCGCGCATCCTTGGGCTCCCCGTCGTCTTGGTCGTCGACGCCCGTTCGGCAGCATATTCTATGGCTCCCCTGTTGCAGGGATTCCTCCATTTCCGCCCCGGCCTCGCGTACGCGGGCGTAATATTTAATAAGGTAGGCAGCGAACGACACGCCCGGATGTTGCGCGAGGTGGCCAACGAGGTGGGACTGACGTGTCTGGGTTGCCTGCCCAAGCATGCGGAATTGGAGGTGGGCAGCCGATACCTGGGGCTGGACTTCGACCTCCCCCTACCCCCTCCCAAGGAGGGGGCATTATCCCCTGAAAAGATATGTGAGGATAATATTGAGTGGGAGTTGTTATTGGACAGTACCTCATCTAATATAAATAATAATCTCAATGTGGTTAATGCCCCCTCCTTGGGAGGGGGTAGGGGGAGGTTTCTTTTCGCCCGCAGCCACGAGGCCTTTTCCTTCCTCTATCAGGAGAACATCGACCGACTCCGCCAACTCGGTCAGGTCGAATACTTCGACCCGGAGGCTTCTATTTTCCAATTTTCAATTTTCAATTTTCAATTTCTCTACCTCCCCGGCGGCTATCCCGAGAAACACTTGGAGGCGTTGGCCGGGAACGAGGCTTGCCGCCGTGCCATACGCGAGTTTGCCGAGGGGGGCGGGCGCATCGTGGCCGAATGCGGCGGCATGATGTATCTGTGCCAGAGCATCGTGACCGACGAAGGGGAGTTCCCCATGTGTGGCGTATTGCCCTACAAGATATCCGCAAGGCGACAGGACCGCAGGCTCTCGCTGGGCTATCGGCGGTTCGAGTTTGGGGGACGCGAGATTCGCGGTCACGAGTTCCACTACACACAGGTGCTGGGCGGGTCATGGGCGACCGACAATTCCGACATGCGTCTTCTGCCCGTCTGTGATGCCAAGGGCGAGCGCGTGCCTACGCCCGTCATCCGCTACAAGAACGTCGTAGCCAGTTATACGCATGTGTATAACGTTGCTGATTTGTGGCAGGAATGATTGCCACAAACGTTTTTTTGTGCTTTCTTTGCGCTTATGTTTCAAAAATTTGTTAACTTTGCACTCGCAAAGCGGATAAGGGAATCGGGTGAAAGTCCCGAACAGTCCCGCTGCTGTGAGTGGCCAGACGATGGAGTAAACATCAATGTCACTGAGGTGCAACCCCCTTGGGAAGACGTTTGCTCCAGGCCATAAGTCAGAAGACCTGCCGCCTTTGCCATCCCGTAAAAGAGCTGCGTGGATACGGCTTTGAGGAGACACAACTTATTGTTTAACTAAAAATAAAATAGAAGAAGAATGAAAAAGTTTTTCTATCTGGCACTTGTCCTATGCATGGGCTTTGCCATGACGTCGTGCAGCGACGATGATGATGAGAACATTGCCACTTTGACCTTCGAGGGTGACTATTGGACGAAACTGATTGACAGCCCCCAGTACGGCGGACCTCTGCTCTATCCGAAGGGTGAGGATGCTGTGCTTTATAGCTGGACTGACGAGGCTACGGGCCTGTCTGGCGGTGTGACCAATGGTTATGGCGACCTCCAGTACTGGGGTGGCGGTACGGCCATCAGCAACTACGTTTGTGACAGCATCGAGAAGCACAATACGTACAACTATCAGTTGGAAGTTCCCGTTTCGAACGGCAGCAAGAACTTTGCTGTGGTTTACTGTGATGCCAACCTCCACTTCGCTGAGGGCATCAGTCGTGTAATCCGCTCGATAGACATCTGCCCCACCACTTACTTGCTGGGTGTGGAGACCTATGGCGACGGCTATGCCAAGGCTCTTACCGATAAGGGTGACTTTGTTACACTGACCATCACTGCGGATAACGGCCAAAAGCTGGATGTAGATTTTGCCCGCGATGGCGAATTCCTGAAGGGGTGGAAGCGTGTAGACCTCTCTCAGCTGGGCGCTGTAAACATGATTACTTTCACCATGGACGGCAGCGACCGCTCTGACTGGGGAATGAAACATCCCAAGGGCTTTGCCTTCGACAATGTGAAGGTGGAACTGAAGTAATCGGTGAAACTCTCTATCTATAGGTATAAAGTTATCATGCTGCTGACAGCCTTGGCGCTGTCGGCAGCATGTTCGCATTCTACACCCGACCCCGACGGGCAGGATATGCTGCTCGACGGACAGGGAGTGCTCATCCTGTGCGAGGGCAACTATCAGGCCGGCAACAGCACACTCTCGTACTACAATCCCGACACACGGACCGTGGAGAACGGCGTATTCCAACGGGCCAACGGGGCTCGGCTGGGCGACACAGGTCAGTCCATCCAACTGCGTGATGGAGTGGCCTATGTGGCTGTGGAAAACAGCGGCGTCGTGTGGGCCATAGATGCCCAGACGGGAAAAGTGCGCGGCCAACTGGTGGCGGGCCAGACCGAACACATGATCAATCCCCGCTACATCCACTTCCTTTCGGACGAAAAGGCCTACGTCACCGACCTCTATTCGCCCTACATCACCATATTCAACCCCCAGACAATGGCCTACGTCGGCAGCATCTCCACCCGGCAGGAGGCTGTCTTCGGGTACAACTCCACGGAGGAAATGGTGCAGTGGGGCCATCGCGTCTTCACCAACTGCTGGAGCTACTCCAACAAGATTCTGGTCATCGACAGCCGTCGCGACGAGGTGGAGGCCGAAATCACCCTCTCCAGCCCCCAGCCGAAGAGCATGGTGATGGACGCACGGGGCAAACTGTGGGTCATCACCGACGGCGGATATTCTACGGGCGACGATTCGTATGGCGACAACATCCCCCACCTCTTCCGCATCGATGCCGAGACCCTGACCATCGAACAAGACCAGGCACTGGACACCGACGAGGCCAACGTCCAGCTGGCCACCGACCCCACGGGCACCGTGCTTTACCTCATCAACAACGATGTCTATCGCATGGACATCACGGCCAGTCATGTCCCTGTGCGCCCCTTCATCGAGGCTCCACGGGGCAGCAACGGACGCCGACATTTTCTCTATGCCATAGGAATCAATCCCCACAACGGCGACATATATGTGGCCGATGCGGTCGACTATAGTCAGTCGGGCGTCGTCTATCGCTACAATGCCGACGGACAGCTCGTCGACCAGTTCCGCGTGGGTATAACCCCAAATAACTTTGCCTTCAAATGAAACAGACACTCCTCTTATTCTTCATTTTTCAAGTTTCTCTCTTCACCCTGACCTCCTGCAACGACGACCCTGCATCGCCTGCCGAAAGTGGTCCGTTGCCCCAGATTACGTGGGTCATGTCCTCGGGCCGTTTCCGCATCCAGACCGGCGAGAGCATACAACTGGTGCCCGACATCGAGTATCTGGATGAGACCAGCGTCTACGTCTGGACGATGGAGGGCGATACCATTGGGCACGAAACGTACTACACCTTTACGACCGACTCCGTGGGCGAGTTCTTCATCCAACTGACCGTCAATAACCGCTACGGAGAGGTGAGCGACGAAGTGAAAATAACCGTCGTGGAGGCCGAAAACACCGAACTGCCGGAGATTCCCGAGCATAGCGGTTGGCGCTATCCCTGGTCGGGCATCAACGTGGCTGAGGGGCGCAGCATCAAGGTCGTGGCCTACATGGACGGACGCAAACTGAGCACCGTGTTCACGGCCGCCGAGCAGGGCACCCACAAGGTGGTGCTGACAGACGAGGTCACGGGCCAACAGCAGGAATTCAACATCTATGTCTGTCCCCCCGCCGGCACCTATCGCCGCAGCAGTCAGGGACAGGCTATGGTCAACCGTGTCTATGAATATATGCCCGCTCCGGGCCATCAGGTGAACGGCTACACCATTACGGGCAAGTCCTATCCCGACGATTGCACCCACGAGCAGGCCTGCGACTCGGTTCTGGCCCACTTCAGCCGCAAGTGGTCGGTCAGTCTGGGCGGACAGGGTGGCTACCTCATCGCCGGTTTCGACCACAGCGTGCCCAACGGCAACTTGTCGGGCAGCCAGTCCGGTTACGACCTGTGCATCAAGGGCAACCCCTTCAGCTATCAGTCCGAACCCGGCATCATCTGGGTCAGTCAGGACGTCAACGGCGACGGACTGCCCAACGACCAGTGGTTTGAATTGGCAGGCTCGGAATACGGCACCGACAACCACACTGTAGAATACGCCATCACGTACTTCCGGCCCGAGAGGAAGAAGTCGGCCATCGGTTGGCGCGACTCGAACAACGATACAGGCTACATCCCCTACATGAGTTACTGGAACCCCTCGGCCTACTATTGGCAACCCTGGCAGATGGGCACCAGCGAGATGACTTTCTTCGGTTCTCGCCTGCGCGACCGCAGCACTTACGACAAAGGAATCTCCGACATCCCGCCCTACGACTGGGGCTATGTCGACAACCTGGGCGACCTCATCGACGGACCTGCCGGCAAGATGGGCTACTATCGCATTTCCAACGCTCGCACCTGGGACGGACAGCCTGCCAATCTGGAGTACATCGACTTTGTGAAGATTCAGACGGCACAGACGGGCTCAACGCCCAATTTGGGCGAAATCAGTACCGAGGTGTACTATATCGGTGATTGCCACAATTGACAATGCACAATTGACAATTCACAATGCACAATTGACAATGCACAATTGACAATGAAAAGATTATTACTCCTGCTGGCGGTGCTTTGGGGCGGAGCCCAATGGTCCATTGTCCGTTGTCAATTGTCTGCTGATCTGGAGGAAGTGCAGGTCATGGCCCACCGCCGTCTGAAGGATACCGGCGTGCAGCAGACCGTGCTGGACACCGCCGTCCTGCACCAAAACGTAGCCCTGTCGATGAGCGACATCCTGACGCAGCACTCCACACTCTTCATCAAGAGCTATGGCCGGGCCACCGAGTCTACGGCCGAGTTCCGCGGCACATCGCCCAGCCATACTCAGGTGCTGTGGAACGGAATGAAGATAAATTCTCCGATGCTCGGCACCGTGGACTTCAGCACCATTCCGTCGTACTTCGTCGATCAGGCCAACCTCCTGCATGGTGCCTCGTCGCTCACCCTGACGGCCGGTGGACTGGGCGGAGCCGTCGACATGCACACATTGCCGCTCTTCAGCCAGGGCTATACCGCCCAGTATATCCAGGGCATCGGCTCTTACGACACCTACGACCAGTTTCTGCGCTTCAGTTACGGCAACGACCGCTGGAGCACCAGTACGCGGTTGGTCTATTCGACTTCCGACAACGACTACCGATACACTAACTACGACAAAATCGGCCATCCGCGGGAACGCAACAAGAGTGGCTACTTCGACGACATCCATGCCCTGCAGGATGTCTATTACCGCAGTTCACGGGCCGGGCGCATCGGGCTGATGACCTGGTACACCCACAGTCTGCGCGGACTGCCCTTCCTGAGCGTGGACTACAAGGACAACACCGACTTCAAGAACGAACATCGGCAGGATGCCCTGCGCACCGTCCTGAAGTGGGACAAGACCATTAACCTGTGGACCCTGTCGGCCCAAGCCGGACACGTGTGGCAGGACATCCACTACGACTATTTTACGACACGCGAGACCGTCAGCACCGACATCACCCACTCGCGCAGTCGCAGCCAGCAGGTCTATGTGCAAGGCAATGCCGACTGGATGCCGCGCGAGAATTGGTTGCTGACGGGTAACATGTCGGTCTACTACAACCATGTGCGCAGCGAGGACCATAGTCCCTTCCATATCGGCGACAACTACAACCTCGGTCGCATGGAATACAACCTCAGTCTGTCGGCCAAATGGCGCCCCGTGGCACCCCTCAGCCTGTCGGCCGTGCTGCGTGAGGAATGCTACAAGCGCGACTTCGTGCCCATCATCCCGGCCTTGTTTGTGGAATACAATCCCCTGGCACACAGGTGGGGCAGAAGGGCAGGGGAGAGGTCTTCGCTGGGCCGTCGTCGCGGCCTGCTGGTGCTGAAGGCTTCCGTGGCCCGCAACTACCGCTATCCCTCGATGGACGACCTCTACTTCCAGCCTGGCGGCAATCCCAATCTGCGGCCCGAGCGCGGCATCACCTACGACGGCGGTCTGGAATGCGCGGTGGAGCGGAAAGCCTTTTCGTTCAAACTGAATGCCTCTGCCTTCGACTCCTACATCACCGATTGGATACTCTGGACGCCCAATGCCAAGGGCTATTGGCAACCCTCGAACCTGAAAAAGGTACACAGCTACGGCACCGAACTGATGGCCACGACCGAAGTGCGGCTGCCCCGTCAGTGGAGCCTTGGCCTGACTGCCAACTATGCCTACACACCCAGCATCAATCGCAGCGAGGACCTGGACGACAACGATGCCTCCTACGGCAAGCAGCTCGTCTACGTGCCCCGCCATTCGGCCAATCTGTCGGGCCGTCTGGCCTGGCGACGCTGGACGCTGGCCTATCAGTGGACCTGCTACAGCGAACGCTTCACCACCACCAGCAACGAGGTCTCGTACATCACCGGCCGCTTGTTGCCCTACTACATGAACAACATCTCGCTGGAGCGCACCTTCCAGTGGAAAAAGGTGCACGCCTCGGTGAAGGGCGTGGTCAACAACCTCATGGGGTCGGAATACGTCACCGTCCTTTCCCGCCCCATGCCCGGGCGCAATTTCGAGATATTCGTAGAAATCAAACCCCAGTGGTAGCCCCAATCCTCTTCCGAAGGAGGGGCGTATGTGCATTATGAAGAATATGAAGAGCTGAATATGAAAACACATCATCTGCAAGACGTTATACTCCGCTCCCTCGGGGGAAGTTTGGGGGTGGGATTCCTTCTCCTGCTGTTTTCCTGTGGTCCGCACCGGACAGGCAAGGAGGGTGAGCACGGCGACACCATACCCCTGAAGTATGCCCGCAACCTGACGATGGTCCGCTATGCCGACCGCACCGAAGTGCTCATCCGCAATCCGTGGGACACCACCAGCACGCTCCATCATTATCTCCTGGTCGAAAGCCCTAAGAACCCTAAGGACTTTAAGGCCCTTAAGGCCTCAAAAGCCCCTAATGCCACCCTCGTCCGCACCCCTCTCCGTCGCGCAGGCATCTTCACTGCCGTCCACTGTGGACTGGTGAAGGAACTGGGCTGCGAGTCGGCCATCCGTGGCATTTGTGAGATAGAATACATCCACATCCCCACGCTGTGCAAGGCCGTCAGTGAGGGCCGCGTGGCCAACTTCGGGAGTGCCATGGAGCCCAGCATCGAAGGCATCATGGACGCCCAGCCCGACGCCCTGCTCATCTCCCCCTTCGAGAATTCCGGCGGCTACGGCCGCGTCGAGCGTCTGGGCATTCCCATCATAGAATGTGCCGACTACATGGAGTTCAGTCCGCTGGCGAGAGCCGAGTGGATGAAGTTTTATGGTCTGCTCTTCGGGCAGTACGAACGTGCCGACAGCCTCTTCCGAGCCGTAGAGTCGCGCTATCTCGCCCTGCGTGAACAGGCCAACAAGGTAGAGAAGCGCCCGACGCTCATCTCCGAGAAGCCCTATTCGGGCGTATGGTATGTGCCCGGCGGCAACAGTTCGATGGGCATTATGTACCGCGATGCCGGAGCCGACTACCTCTTCAGCCATCGCAAGAAGAACGGTTCGCTGGCCCTCTCGGTGGAGACCGTCTTCGAGGTGGCCCAACAGGCCGACATCTGGATTATCAAGTACAACCAGCCGAATCCGCTCACCTTGCAGCAGATACGTTCCGACTTCCCCACCTTTGCCCATTTCCGCTCCTTCCAGTCGGGGCGCGTCTATGGCTGCAACCTGGATACTTCCCTGTTCTACGAAGAGACCCCCTACCACCCCGACCGCCTTTTGGCCGATCTGATACGAATATTCCATCCAGAGCTTGGAATTCAGAATAAAAAGCAGTACTTTTACCCCGTCGAATGAAGAACGTAGTCGCCATAACCGGACTTTTCGTGGTCACGCTGCTGCTGTTTGTAGCTTCGCTCTACAGCGGTAGCGTCAGCATCCCCATGTCGGCCATCACCGACATCCTCTTGGGGCGCGGTTGTCCCGACCATCCCTCGTGGCAATACATCGTCGTGGAGAGCCGTCTGCCCCAGGCTGTCACGGCTCTGATGTGCGGGGCGGCCCTTTCGGTGAGCGGTCTCCTCTTGCAGACGGCCTTCCGCAATCCCCTGGCCGGTCCCTCGGTGCTGGGCATCGACAGCGGTGCCCATCTGGGCGTGGCCTTGGTCATACTGGTGGTCGGGGGCAGTATGACTACGGGCAGTCTGACGCTGGGCGGTTTCACGCTGATCATTGTGGCCGCCCTCCTGGGCGCCCTGCTGGTGATGGCTTTGCTGCTGATGCTGAGCCGGCTGTTGCAGAACAATGTCATGCTGCTCATAGCCGGTATGATGGTGGGCTACATCGCCTCCAGCATGATATCACTGCTCAACTTCCGTGCCACAGCCGAAGGCGTGCATGCCATGACGCTCTGGGGCATGGGCTCGTTCGCCAGCGTATCGCTCGACCGCCTGCCCTATGTCGTCGGCCTGACGGGTCTGGGCCTGGCCCTGTCCCTTCTGCTCATGAAGCCCCTCAACGCCCTGCTCCTGGGCGACGACTATGCCCGCAACCTGGGCTTCAGCATCGGCCGCATCCGCATGCACCTGCTCTTCACCACCGGACTGCTCACGGCAGCCAGTACGGCCTTCTGCGGCCCCATTGCCTTCATAGGTCTGGCCGTGCCCCACATAGCCCGCATGGTGCTGGGCAGTTCCAACCATCGCGTGCTGCTGCCCGCCACCCTGCTCACAGGTGCCTCGCTGGCCCTGGCCTGCAACCTCATCAGTACCCTGCCGGGCGAGTCGGGCGTCATCCCCATCAATGTCATCACCCCCATCATCGGTGCCCCTGTGGTGCTGTGGGTCATATTGCGTCTGGAGCGATGATAGGTATAATAAATGTATCGCGCGTATGCGTATGCGCGCAGGCGTTGCCAGGGGGCGGCTCAGACAATACGTCGATTGAGCTCAGACAATACTATGGTTGGAGCTCAGACAATACGTCGATTGACCTCCAACGACGTATTGATGAAATCCCCCCTTCGGCAGGCTACTGCCCAGTTCGGGTATGCTACGGCCCGGGTTTAACTTTATTTAACACTTTTACGGGGGTATGTCAACCTTTTTTTACTACCTTTGCCTAAATTATGCTAATTAACTAATAAATACTACGACTATGAAGAAGTTATTTTTGATTCTTGTGAGCATGTTCACGCTGTCTGGCATTCTGGTTGCCAAGCCCGCACTCAGTGAGAAGGAAATATTGAAGATGGCCAAGAAAGAGGCCAAGCGCCTGAAGAAGGACGGCTGGACGGTTGCTCCCGGTGCACTGCCCATGGAGGTTCAGTTGCAGCGCCGCTATACGAAGGAATTTGATGTGGACGAAAACGAACAGAACCGTTACTATCTGGGCACCTCGCAGCCCACGGCGCAGTTCTTTGATGCCGCTTCAATTCAGGCTGCAACCCTCTGCAAGCTGGATATCGCCGGACAGTTGGGCGGAAAGATGCAAACTATCATCCAGGCCGAACTGGGAAATAAACAGACCTCTGGTGTCACAGGCAGTGAAGAAGCCGTTTCTGTGGCTCAGGTGACGGCTGCCTTGACGGAGAAAGTGCAGGCCAACCTGAGGGACATCATACCCCTGTTTGAGGTAATGAAGAAACTGCCCAACGGCAACGTACAGGTTCAGCGCACCGTTGCTTATTCGAGAGCGATGGCAGAGCAGGTAGTCAGAGAGGTTGTTGCAAAAGAACTGGAGAATGCTCTGAATGGTCTGAAGAATAAACTTGACACCGCGAAGTAATCCCCCCTTACTATAAAACTATGAAAGTGAATAGGACGCTGATACTGCTATTCGCCTTGATGCTTGTCGGCACTAACGCCAGCGGGCAGGACCTGTTCGACCGCTTCAAGCAGAAGGCTGACGAGCGCTACGACAACTTCCGCGACCAGTGCAATGCCCGGTACGCCAAGTTCCTGGCCGAGGGGTGGAAGAAGTTCCGCGGCGAGAAGCCCGTTCCCCCCCCAGACCAACACGACAAACTGCCCAAGGACGTGCTGGAGAAGATGAAGGACCCCGAACTGATGGTGGCGGAGGTGAAGACATCCGATGCCACCGACGGAGTACGCTTCCGCGGCGCCATGATGAAGGTGCGCGAATTCTTCGGCGGTAAGCCTGCCACCCCAATGGTGGAGATGCGCAGCGACTACGAAAAGCGCAAGGCAGAGCGCCAGGCCGCCAGCAATGAGGCACAGCGCCGGAAACGCGAACTGGCAGAGCGCCAGACCGCCCGCAATGAGGCACTGCGCCGGGAACGCGAACTGGCCGAGCGTCGGGCTGCCGAAAAGGAGGCAGCCGACGTGGAGCAGGAAGTGGAGGTGACACCCATCGCCCCTGCTGTGGAAAGGCAGAAGCGGCACACGTTTGTCTACTACGGCACTTCGATGGCCGTGGAAATGGGCGACCTGCCCCAGAGGTTGCACATTCGCGACCTGCAGCCCCAGACCGTGGCCAATGCCTGGACACTCTGTTCGAGGAAGGAGTACGTCGGACTGATTCAGGACTGCCTGGAACTGCGCGACCAATATAGTCTGTGCGACTGGGCCTACCTGCAGATGCTGAAGACGATGGCCGATGCCCATCTGGGCGAGGACTCCAACGAGAGCACCTTCCTGACGGCCTACATCTTCTGCCAGTCGGGCTATCGCATTCGTCTGGCTCAGGGCAACGGCCGACTGCTGATGCTCTACGGCAGCGAACACATGGTCTACAACCAGCCCTTCATCAAGATGGATGGCCTGAACCTCTACCCCCTGGGGGCAAAGGTCGACCGCCTGTCCACCATACAGGCCTGCGACAAGGCCATCAACGACAGCGAACAACCCATGTCGCTGCTCATGGGCGAGGAGCCTGCCTTGGAGACGGCCACATCGAAGGTGCGCCGCATCGAATCGGACAAGTATCCCGAGGTGAACATGGAGGTGAGCGTCAACGAAAACCTCATCAAGTTCTTCAACGACTATCCCGTTTCCGGTGCCTCTGCCGACCCGCTGAGCAAGTGGGCCATGTACGCCAATACACCATTGGCCGAAGAGGTGAAGGCACAGGTCTACCCCGGACTGCAGCAGGCCTTGAACGGCCTGTCTGAGCAGGACAAGGTGCGTCGGCTGCTGAGCCTGATCCAGCCCCGCGTCTGGGACAAGCCCCAGACCAGTCTGCAATACGAGTACGACGACAAGGAGTGGGGACACGACCGCGTGTTCTTTGCCGAGGAGACGCTGTACTATCCCTACAGCGACTGCGAGGACCATGCCATCCTGTTCGCCCGGCTGGTGCGCGACCTGATGGGCCTGAAGGTGATGCTCGTCTACTACCCCGGCCATCTGGCTACGGCCGTACAATTCAGTCGCCCCCTGACCGGGAAATATCAGGACCGCCTGATACTGGAGAACGGCGATGAATACTACATCTGCGACCCCACCAACTATGTTCCCGAACCCGGTGTGACGATGGAGGGCATGAACAATGCCCAGGCCAAGGTGGTGATGCTCGACTAAACCAGAAAATCAGCTAAACCAGAAACAAAACGATGAAGCGAATTCTCGATGTCTGGCAGAAGTGGAAACCGGTGACCGTGACGTTGCTGGCCTTTCTGGTGCTGTGGATCATGAAGTCCTTCTTCACCATCAAAATTCCCACCTTCAACCCCATCACGAAGGCCATTGAGGACTTCAACATGACCGACCTCTTCTACGAGATGGACGACATGAAGCGACAGGATAACTCGTTTATCACCATCGTGGACATGACGGAACTGGTGAACCGAGGCGACATTGCCAAGGCCCTGGAGGAGGTGGAGGCCTGCGAACCGCTTGTCGTGGGTGTGGATATGGTGTTCCAGGGACTGAAGGAGGATTCGCTCGGCAACGAGGCCCTGCGGCGGGTGGCGTCCACGTACGACAACATCGTCTGGTCGCTCCGACTCTACGATTACGACTATAAGTTGGGGTACACCTATCCCGACCGCTCGTTCTTCATCGAGGAAACAGGCGCCACGGAGGCCGTCACCAACATGCAGGGCACGAAGGTGAGCCGCGTGAAGCGAAAACTGGTGCGCGGATGGGAACTGAATGGCGAACTGAAGCCAGCCTTCGTGTGCACCGTGGCCAACATGTTTGCCGGTCAGGAAATAGCACCCACCGAGGACAAGGACATCGACATCAACTTCATGCCCACCAACTTCACGGTCGTAAAGTGGGACCAGATAACGGAGAACGCCGACCTGCTGGCCGACCGCATCGTGCTGTTCGGTGCCATGCACGAGGAGGGCGACATGCACATCACCCCCCTGGGCAAGATAGCCGGACTGGAACTCCTGGCCTACGGCGTGCAGACCCTCATCAAGGACAACGAGGTGAAGGAAATAAAGGGACTGAAACTCTGGCTCTACTCGTTCCTCATCGTCCTGGCCATCTTCATGGAACGCGCATGGCGCAGAGACTGGATCAGCCGCAGGCAGCATCCGCTGGCCCGCCTGTTGCTGAACTTCCCCATCGTGGGGTCGCTCATCTCGTTCATCTGGGTGGGCCTGATCATGTTCGGGGCCTATATGCTCTTCGTCATGAAGGACGTCAGCCTAAACCTCGGATATGCCTTCGGTGCCATTGCCTTCCTGGCTACGGCCGAGAGTTCGTACAACATCATTCGTGATTACCTTAAAGATAAGATAAATGAAAAAGATAATTCTTAGTCTGCTCCTGTGCATCGTGGCGCAGACGGCTTTGGCACGCAAGTTGGTGGTACTCTCCGTTTCGGGTCGTCCCGTGGTGATTGAGAACTCAGAACGCAAGGCCATTAAGCCCGGTGCAGTACTGGACGAAAATGCAGTCATCAGCATTCCGTATAATTCTTCCCTCGACCTGGTCGACCGCCAGGCCAGCAAGCAGTATCACATCAAGACACCGGGACGCAACCAGTTGTCGGTGTTCTTGTCGGACAAGAAGAATGGTGTGAATAGTGTAACCAAGCGCTATCTCGACTACGTGACCGAGCAGATGAACGGAGGCGAAAAGCGCGCCCAGCGTGCCCATAGCGATGCCGCCACCATCACACGCGAAGTGGCCAAGTACACACCCGAAGAAGAAAGCCTGGACAAGGAGACGCTGGCAAGGCTCAAGACCTTGCTGGAGGGCGAAGACCTCGACAACCTGGCGAACATGGATGATGAAAAGCTAAAGGAAATACTTAGCCTTTTGTCCGACGGAGAGGAAGAAGAGGACGAATGGGACCCCGAGAAATGGAAACAGGAATTTGAGAAGTTTGCCGACGACAACAAACGGGAATATGAGGAATTCCGCCAACAGATAATCAAGGAGTACGAGGAATTCCGTGCGGAGATTAATCAGGAGTATGCCCAGTTCCTGGCCGACCCGTGGGCCGAGTACGAGCGCGAAGAAGCCGAGCCCCAACCGCAGGAACCCGAGGTGAAGCCTCTCGTCATTCCGAAGAATGGCAAGGACCGCATGCCACCCATCAAGAGCAAACCCATCAAAGTCCTGGACGACAACATAAAGGTGCTGGACCTGCCTACGCCGCAGCCCCTGCCCATTCTGCCCATCGTGCAGGAGGATAGGGCAACGGTGGTGGACACCGTGGTGGTGCCGCAGCCCGAGCCCATGCCCGAACCGGAATTGGTGCCCGACACAATGGGGATGAAGACGCTCGTGGTGAAGGAACGCAACATCGACGTGCCAGACCCCATAGCCATACAGAAGCCTGAACTGAAGGAACTGCCCTTCGAGCCCGTTCCTGCTCCCGTGGGCCGTGAGGTCATGTTCTTCGGCACCAAGGTGTATGTGCGCTATGCCCCGGAAACACCGTTCCGTCTGGCTTCGCTCTATGAGGGCGACATAGCTGAGGCATGGCTCACACTGTCGGGCGAAGACTTCAACAACACCATTGCCGACTGCCTCTCCATCCGCCATCAGTTGCACCTGAGCGACTGGGCATACCTGGAGTTGCTGCAGTGTGTGGCCAACACCCTTCTGGGCAAGGACACCAACGAGGCTGCCATGCTCATGGCATACATCTATTGCCAGTCGGGCTACAAGATGCGACTGGGTAAATCTCAGACGCGCCTGTACATGCTTTTTGCCAGCCGGCACAATATCTACAACCACGACTATTACATACTGAACGGCGAGAACTTCTATCCCCTGAATTGCGACGAGAGCACGATGTCCATCTGCAATCTGCCCTATCCCGAGGAGGAGGCCCTCTCCCTGGTGATGACCGAGGAGCCCGTGTTGGCCGACGAGGCTACGCCTGCCCGTTCGCTTGTCAACAATATCTCGCCGAAGATGGAGGCCGAGGTGAGTGTGAACAAGAACCTCATCGACTTCTACGAGACTTATCCCTCATCGGAGATTGGCGGCGACCTGATGACCCGCTGGGCCATGTATGCCAATACGCCGATGGCCAAGGCCGTGACCGAACAGCTCTATCCGAAACTGAAGGCGCAGCTGGGCGGACTCAGTCAGCGCGATGCCGTGGGCAAGCTGTTGGCTTTCGTGCAACACTCGCTCGAATATAAGTACGACGACGAAGTCTGGGGACACGACCGTGCCTTCTTTGCCGAGGAAACGCTCTTCTATCCTTATGCCGACTGTGAGGACCGCAGTATACTGTTCTCGCGTCTGGTGCGCGACCTCCTGGGCATGCCCGTGGCGCTGGTGTTCTACCCCGGACACCTGGCAACGGCTGTTGCCTTCGGCGAGCAGGTGGCTGGCGACTACATCCCCATCAAGGATGAAAACTTCGTGGTCTGCGACCCCACCTACATCGGTGCTCCCATCGGTCGCTCGATGCCTGGCCTGGACAGCAAAGGCATACGTGTAATAGTGCTGAAATAAATGAATGTAAGTGATATGAGAAAGTTCACAATGCTGCTCCTGATGCTCTGCCTCGCTGGCGTGTGCTTTGCACAGGGCTCCATTCAGGACAAAACCCTGCGCAAGGAGTGTAAGAAGACCCTCAAGCTCATGAAAAAGGGCGGCTGGGACGTCTATGCCTCCCCAAAGACCATCGATGAGGCTGTCGAGCAGTATTACCGGCAGCTCGAAGCCGATGGCATGCGGTCGGTCATCATCATCGGACATGGTTGCCGCAAGAGTGCCCAGATGGCGCAGAAGGAGGCCAATGCCATGGCCCTGAGCGAGACTGCAGGCATGATAGAGAGCGAAGTGGCCAGTGCCACCTCCCTTGTGATGGAGAACCTGAACAGCGGAAAGGATGTGAAAAGCGGCATGCGCTACAGCAACGATGTGAACGTCCGCGTGCGCCAGGTCTTGAAGGGTATGCGCCCCAGTCTGCAGGTCTACCGCAAAGTGGTGGGCAAGGACAAGGCAGAACAGACCGAGGTGCAGGTATTCTATTTGGTAAATAATAATGACAATGAGGATAAATAGTAAGTTTCTCCTGCTCTTGCTGATGATGCTGCCCGCAGGCCTGATGGCCCAGCGCGAGGCACGTGTCGAAGGGGAGTACACACTGACCGTCACAGAAGACGACAACATTACGATGTATCAGGCCAAGCAACGTGCCATAGAGATGGCCAAGAACGAGGCCATAAAGTATGAGTTCGGTACATTGATTGATGACATCACGACAACCGAACTTAGCGAAGGCGATGGACAGAGTAGCAGTTCGGTCATGGGTAGCACCACGGCCCGAGCCAAGGGCATTTGGCTGGCCGACCGTAAACCTACGGAGGTGACCGTGGAGGCCCGCGACGGCAAGATCTTCTTCACCGCCCACGTATGGGGCACGGCACGCGAGATAGTGCAGTCGAGCATCCGTCTCAACTGGATTACTCAGCGTCGCGGCGCCAAGGGCATGGAGGCTACTACTCGTTTCCAACACAAGGAAAACTTCTTCATCGACTTCCAGACCCCCGTGGATGGCTATCTGGCCATCTACATGGTGGAAGCCTTCAAAAAGGTCTATCGCCTGTTGCCCTACGACACTCAGGGCAATCTCGGCCGCTATCCCGTCAAGGCTGGCTATACCTACACCCTTTTTGACAAAAGCGTCGACCCTACGGCCAAGCGTTACTCACTGAGTACCCAACGGAGCGAAGAGAGTTACCAACTGGTGGTCATCTTCTCGCCGAATCCCTTCACCAAGTGCATCGACACCCATACCGACTCCAGGTCTGCCGACTCGTTGCCATACTCCGACTTCCAGAAGTGGCTGCTCGACATACAGCGCTCAGACCAGGACATGGTGGTGGACCGTCGCAGCGTGAAGGTGACCAATCCCAACGCGGGACAGGAATGATTTTAAGTATATAAACATAAAAAACTATGAAAAAGGAATTAACAACAATGCTCCTCTCAATGTTTGCCGCTGCCGTAATGGCGCAGGAAACAAATGGCGACAACCGTCTGGCAAACATCGACTGGCAGGAGGACTCGGTGGAGATTACCACCATCAAGGACATCATCCGTACACAGCAGGCGGTGACCAGCCGCTCGGCTACGTCTGCACATTTTGCAAAGGTGTGGAGTAAGCGCGGCTATTTCAATGCTGCTTACCACACGAAGGCTACACTCACCCCCCAGAGTCCCATACCGACTGGCGTGTCTGGTTACAACGGGGGACAGGTACCCAAGTTTGAGACCAACTGGGGTGCTTCCATCATGGCAGGTAAGAATATCAAGTTGCACAAACCAATTGCTAATACCTTACAGTTCAACCTCGACTTCACGGGCGTAGACCTCAGTGTAAACCACTATAATGCAGAGAATAGTGGTAAATCCATCTACAACAGTGATGCCAACAATCGGCGCGAAGTGACCAACGAAGATGGGTCTGTTGATAAATACTATTATATGCACTGGAACCTTGAGAAGTACGAGATCAGTTATGGTATGAACCTTGGTCCGTCGCTTACTATCGCCCCCTTCACCCATGTCAGTGGGGCAAACGGACTGCACTTCCTGAAGTTTAATGTCTACTACCACGTTGGTTACAATGCTGCTTTTATGCTGATGAAGGGCAAAATAGAGTCCGATGTCCAGTTCGCTTTGCTGCCTATTCCAGGCACATCAGCCTACAAGAACGCCAAAGAGGAATTGGAACAGCGAAACGAAAACCAGTTTGTGGTGGGTCATGGCCTATATCAGACTATGGGCTTCAACATGACATGGAAGCGGATTGGATTTGGCTTCGAGCATCGTTGGGGGGCACTCAAATATAAAAACGTAGCCGCTAAGAGCGAGTACGGAAGCGACACTTACAAATTCAATGCCTCCGCCAACCGTATTTATCTCACTTATCGCTTCGGCAAGTAATCCTTAAGTGTTATTATTATATTCGGAATATTATAAATTGTACAATATGAAAAGACATATCATCATGGCCTTGATGGCCATTCTCGCTCTGCCCGCTATGGCGCAGAAGTCTGAAGGCAAGTGCGGTGAGGATGTAATTTACTCCTTCGACGGCAACACGCTCACGATACAGAATGTGAACAAGAAAGGCTACGCCGTGGCTATTGCGAACTACGACATGTCGCGCAATCTGGCTCCCTGGAGAAAGAAGAAGTTCTCGAACCGGATAAAGCGTGTGGAAATCGGTACCGGCATCACGGGCATCGGTTCCTGCGCCTTTGCCAACTGCGACAATCTGCAGGAGGTCATTTTTCAAGGCACCAACCTGCAGGAGATAGGGTGGGGCGCCTTCATGAACTGCACCCGACTGCGCATGCTCTCCCTGCCACAGCAGCTGCAGAAGATAGAGACCATCGCCTTTGCCAACTGCTCGGCCCTCACCACCGTGAAGGTGCCCGACCACTGCCGCGTGGGCGTGCAGGCCTTCGTCTCCTGCACCGGCATCAAGTCGCTTGAGGTGGCCCCCACGGCCCTGCTCGGCCATTATGCTTTCGCCAGCGAGGTGAAGGTGGACGACGAGGTTCGCCATTCGCTGTATGCCGGCGAAATCCTGCGCCTGCCCTCTTACATCAATAAGGAAAATGCAGCTGAATATGGCATCTCTCCGTCGGTTATCAAGGAGGGCATGCAGTCCCTTACCGTCGACTACGACTACAAGACCTCCTCTGTCGACTCCATCATCCCCATCAACACCTTCAGCCGTTCCAACACCTATGCCTTGGTCATCGGCAACCAGAACTATCGTTTCGTTTCCGATGTTCCATACGCCATCCACGATGCACGTGTCTTTGGCGAATATTGCAAGAAGACGCTGGGTATTCCCTCTTCCAACATTCACATAAGCGAGGATGCCACCAAGCAGATGATTCTGGAGGAGGAACTGGCCGACTGGCTGGAGATGATTCCCAATCGTGAGGAAAAGAACCTGATTGTATACTATGCCGGCCATGGCGTGCCCGATGTCAAGGACAACTACAAGGCTTATCTCTTGCCTACCGACGTGCGCGGAACGGCTCCCCAGCGTGGCATTTCGCTCGACGACTTCTACAAGCGCCTGGGCGACATGGCCTTCAATCAGACCAGCGTCTTCCTCGATGCTTGCTTCAGCGGTGTGAACCGTGACAGCGAGGGCGTCACCGAAGGTCTGCGCGGTGTGGAAGTGGATGCCGAGGAGGCCACACTGAGCGAAGGTTCGCTTGTAGTCTTCTCTGCCGCCCAGGGCAACGAGACGGCTCAGGGCTTCCCCGAGGAGGGCCACGGCCTGTTCACCTACTACCTGCTGAAGGCTATCGGCGAAAGTTATGGTGACATCAGTTTCGGCGACCTTTCCGATCGACTGACCAAGCAGGTATCGGAGAAAGCACGCGACCTGAAGCTTCGCAAGAACCAGACACCCGCCATCAACACCACCGAGAAAGTGGCCGATAGTTGGCGTATGTTCCAGTTCTAATACAAAGAAGTATAAATATCGAACTCTCCCTGCACACTACTGGCTGTATAAAGCCGGGAGTGTGCAGGGAGAGTCGGTTTCTTATGGTGCGATGTTGCCAGGTTTGGCTTGTCCGCCGTTGTTGCCTTCCTTTTGACGAAAAATTTTTACTCCTATCCGCGATAGGTACGTTAAAATAATAGAAGGGAAAGTGTATACAGAGATGAGAAGTTTGGGCGATTCCATAGCATTACGTTTCATAGTAGCATTCCTGTTGCTGTTGCTGCTTCCAATGTCCAAGGTCCTCGGACAACGGCAGGGGGCGTTTCTTACATCTGATACACTGGCAATCCGCTTCCAACTCGACAGTACGCGCATACATATGGATTTTGATGGCAATGCCAGTCGCTGGGCAACATTTGTAGAGCATTTCCGTAGGAGTTTTGCCGGGAAGGATCCGCGTGGCATAGTCATGGACATCTATTCTGGTGCGTCACCGGAAGGTGCGGCTACCCATAATTTCTGGTTGGGGCAGAATCGAGGCGAATCCATCCGTCAACTGGTGGAGCAGCGCTTGCCGGGCCGCATTGGCCACATCCAGGTGCACAACGAGGCGGCCCGTTGGCTGGGGCTCTACCAGGCAGTGGCTGCCAGTCGGGAATCCTGGCGCGACGAGGTGCTTGGCATCATCATGGATGCTCCCTCCATAGGCCGACGTGGCTTTGACAACCGCGAGTGGCGTCTGCGCGAACTGCACGGTGGCACTGTCTGGGCAACACTGCTCGACCGCTATCTGCCACCCCTTCGCAGTGGAGCCACGGCCATCGTCTCGTGGAAACCCGAACAGCAGCGCGATACGGTCTTCGTTCACGACACAGTCTTTGTCAGTCCTCTCGTCACCGATGTTGTCGATGCCTCCACGGTGGGGCGTCTGGGACAGGATACCACCTTGGTAGCAGAGGATACCGTGCCCTGCTGGCGACCTTTTTTGGCATTGAAAACTAATCTTTTGTTCGATGCTGCGCTGACGCCAAACGTGGAGATAGAAATACCCATTGGATGGACGCGCTGGAGCGTCATGGCTGAATGGTGGACACCGTGGTATCGCTGGCATGGGCCCAATAAGCACAATCGTTGCTACGAGATGCTTGTTGTCGGGGCCGAGGGCCGCTACTGGCTTTCGCGCCGCTCTCACGACTGTCCCCGCCTGCTCCGTGGCCACTTCCTGGGTCTCTACATGGCCGGCGGCAAGTACGACATCCAACCCGGCCTCAAGAAGAACCGTGGCTGGCAGGGCGAGTTCCTCAGTCCAGGCATCACCTATGGCTATTCGGCCTATCTGGGCCGCCACTGGCGCATGGAGTTCTCGGCCAGCGTGGGCTACGTGTGGGGACCGCAGCGCTACTATCATGGTATGTTCAACGACAGTCACCTCATCTGGCAGCACAATCGCCACCTCAACTACGTGGGACCCACGAAACTGAAGGTGTCGTTGGCCTACCTCATTGGCTGTCGCATTAAGGGGAAAGGAGGCCGGCGATGAAACGTTTTGCCTTGATTCTCTTGCACATGATGGTGCTTGCCCTCTGCGCCTGCCAACCCTGGTACGAACGCGAACCGCTGGAGGTGATGGACCCACGCACGGTGCGTGTGCGCTTGGATGTGGATTGGCTCACCTACTTTGGTGAAGAACCAAAGGGAATGACAATGGTGCTCTTCAACGAAGACAATAGACCTGTCACCACTGTGACCAGTAATGTCAGGTCGAGGTATCTCGACCAACTGACGATTGGCCATTACCGTTTGGTGCTGTTCAACAAGTCGGTAGGCGATTTCCCCTCTATGCGGTTCGAGAACATGAACGTCTTCGGGCAGATGACCGTCCGGGCCACCACATTTAATCCCTCGCGCTACACTGCCTGGACCCAGGGCGAAACATTCACCTACGACCCCGAGATGCTGGGCACGCTTGTCGATGAGTTCGACATCACGGAGGAGATGCTTCTCAGTCAGACCACCTTCTATCCTTACAAGGGGTGGATACACATGGTGCGGCGGAGCGATGGCAGTCAGGTGATGAAGTCGCGTGCCTACTTAGACACAGACGAGGAAGGTGTCTACGTCATCAAGGTATACCCTCAACCGGCACCTTCCCGACTTTATGTGCGTGTTCACATAACCAACCATCGCAACATGGCATCCATCGAGGGGCATATCACGGGCTTTGCCGACGGCTGGCACCTCACTGAGGACCATGCCACCACCAACTATGCCACGCGCTACCTACTGGACAAGTGGACCGTCAGCGACGATAAGGACCTCAACGGCAACGGATGGGCCGTGGCCACCACCACCCTTTGGGGTGAGCCCTACGGCCTGGAATTACGCGCCAACCGCCGCGACGACCAGCACCTGCTCACCCTGCACATCACCCTGCGCGACGGGCGCACCATCGACTACCGCTACAATGTTGGGCAGGACGTGCGCTACGTTACCCGCGTCTGGGACGACGAATGGAGTTACACTGAGTCCGTGACGAAGACGCTCCTCGTCACCATTTGGGACCGCGACCCGGGTAACGACCCCGGCCAGCCCGACGACCCCGGGGGTATCACGCCAGACCCCGACAAACCCGTCAATCCCGATGGTCCCGACGACCCCAACAATCCTGACGGACCCTTAGACCCCGACAACCCCAATGAACCCAACCTGCCCGATGTAGAGGGAAAGGACGAGAAGGGCAAGGCCGGCATGGGGGTGGATGTAAATCCCTGGACCGGTGGAGGGCGTGTGGTGATATCCATCTGATAGAGGAATATTCATTCTTAGAGAGGGACATCCCCTCTTGAACAAACATACAAACATTTCTTTTTTAACCACTTTTTATTAATTATTAAATTTTTACGAAAATGAAAAAAACTTATTTGTTTGTCGCTGCGGTGGCAGCTGTAGCGATTGGCTGTACCAACGAAATGTTGGATACATCCTATGAGAATGCCATTAGCGAGGCTCGGCTCAAGGGCGAGCATCCGCTGGTATTTAATGCCTATGTGGGCAACAGTATGAGACAAACCAGAACGGTGCTGGAAAATGAACAGTATGCGACGGAAAACGATCATACCTCTGCAAAATTTTACACTTATTACGATTATGATGCCAGTTCCCGCGTTCCATTTGAGGCTATTCAAGATGCTTTTGGTATCTTTGCCTATGTTTATAAAGGGAGCGGCGTAACTATGAAAGATTATTTTCCAGTGGCGTATTATGAAAATAGCGGAGATGTTTATACTCATTCTAAATGGACCTCTGATATTACCTCTCCCTCAACGAAGGCCATTACCCCCAATTTCATGTACAACACGATGATTTTTAGTTCAGGTAACTACCTATACGCCTATAACGAAACTGAGGGCGGTTATTACGATCCGGAGAATACAGAGAATTATAAAGAGGTAACTATGTATTGGCCTACAGCCGACTATAGTAATTCTGATGAAACCCCGAAAATTTCTTTCTTCGCTTACTATCCGCATGTTAACCCTTATCATCCTGACTATAATTCTCCCAGGAATTCTCTCCACATCAGCTCTGAGGCACAGAGCGGAGCACCGATTTTGGACTACAAAGTGGCAACATATGCAGACGACCTCATTCCCATTGACCTGTTGGCTGCCGTCCCCGTGCTTGATAAGACATATAATACTGATGAAGGTGCCGATAATAGCATTTCCTTAAATTTCGGTCACCTTTTGTCTGCCGTATATGTCAACTTGCATTATAAGTCTGACATCAGCGGTACTCAGCCAACATTCTATTTCACCAAGCTCTCCTTGCAGGGTGCAGATGATAAAGGAAAAGTGACTTCAAAATCAATGTTCAGAAATCGTGGCAGATTTAATATGGCCCAGGGTGGTTGGAACTGTACTGGCTATGATCCTCTCGACTTGCTGAGCAGTTCGTGGCTGTTAAATGCTAAACACGACGATGGCGGCAGCAATGTTGACGGTTTTGTACCAAGCAATGGCGATACGTGGTACTCATTATTTGGCAGTAACCCCTTAGGACCAAATGAATCCGATCCGAATCCGAATTATTATATGACTTCTACATGGATGGATAATCCTTATACTGATACTGACACTAAGACAATGCTTAATCAGTCAACTAATCAAAATGGTTTTATGTTCATCATTCCTAACTACGATGCAGCAACGTTGTTGCTAGACCTTGCCTATACGGTCGATTATGGTGGTGGTAAGATTGAGAATATAGAAGTGCAAAAGGTAATAGACAATAATTCCGGTTCATCCCCCGAGTTAGAGCCTGGAAAAGTCTATTACTTTACCATCGAAATTGAGAAGAAGTCTATAACGTTTAGTTGTGATATAAACATGCATACTTGGTCATGGGGCATGCCCATGCCCTAATGCTTAGGTAAGTGCATTTAAATGATTTCAATATTCCGTATGAAGTGAACTTAGAAGGAAGCTGTGCCGGAAGGGTGTCTGGAAGGCACAGCTTCTTCACTTTTCTTCCCTAATATAACTATTATCCGATAGGAAAAGCCAATCATGCACCACATCTGCAAGAATATAGCCCTTACTGCCTTTCTTGGCTTCGCGGTGAGTTGCACCGAAACCACCATGTCGGAACCATCCGTGGAACACCAGCCCGTGGCCATCTGTGCCAGTCAGCAGACCATAACCCGTGCCAACGACACTTATGTGGACGGCTCGTTCTCTGCAGGTAAACGCTTGGGTGTGTTCGGCTATGCCTACGACAACGCCACCTGGCAGTCAACCCTGCTGCCCAACTTCTTCAACAACCAACCCATGACCATCGAGAGCACCGCTGCCACCAGTTCGCTCTCGTACAGCCCCGTGGTCTTCTGGCCAGTCGAGGGCACGAAAGTGGCCATCTACGGCTACTACCCCTACAGTGAAGATGCTACCAACATAGTGCCCGGCGTAGTCTCCGGCATGGGGGCCTTCACCTACAGCACACCACTCCAGGCCAGCGAGCAGACCGACTTCATGGTATCTCCCCTGCTGGCAGACCTCACCAGCGCAGCCGGCACGCTGAACCTGACATTCTACCACGTTCTGGCATGTATTGAGATAAGCGTGGACCTGACGGGTTCGGAATTCGCCTCAGTAAGCAGCGTGAAAGTGCTGAATGTAAGAACCAAGGGCACCTTCAGCCCTGCGAAAATGACCGACGACCTGAACGCTTCCTCCGACGATTGGCGCACCCAAGCCTGGACCACCAAGGACGACCTGGCAGACGTCGCGATAGACAATCTGCCCGCCAGCGGCAACCTGACGGTCAGTGATGCTACGCGCCTGTTGCTCATCCCGCAACAGTGCTACCCCTCGCTCCACCGCATAGCACTCACGCTGAAGCGGTCCGACGACAGCGAAGTCACCCTCACATACGGCCTGACCCAACTCTGGGAGGCCGGAAAAACCTACACCTATAAATTCAGCAACACCAATCTCACCAATCCCGCTTTCCACGGCAATGCCGGAAAAGCCGAGGATGGGGGTACAATATAAGATGCTTAACCCGTAAAAAGGAATGATGAAAAAGCGCGATAGCATAGTTCTCGTATTTGTAATGGTACTTGCCGCTTGCCAAAAGGATGCGGCCTATAGTCCTGACCAAGGCGGCAACTCGTCCGGCACAGCGCATCAGGAGGAGTTCACCACGTTTGCCGCTACACAGGGCTCTACACGCACGTCGATGCGGGCCGACGGCCTCTTCAGTTGGACTGCGGGCGACAAAATCCACGTCCAGACTGCACCCGGCACTTTCAAGCAGCCCACGAGCACCATCATCACCTCCACCCAGACCGATGCCCAATTCAATTTCACGGGTACCTTCTCGAAATACTCCTATCCGGTGCGCTATACCGGCAATGGGAACAGCAATCCGTCGCAAGTGACCATCCCCAGCAAACAGTTGCAGACTGCAGCAAACAATGCCGACCACTTCGGTACCAGCGGCGACTGCGGCGTGGCCACGGCCACCCGCAATGGCGACCACTACGACTTCACCCTGCAGCACAAGGCCAGTTACCTGGTGCTCAACCCCGTGACAGCCTCCGAACCCATGGTGGACTACTGCTACCTGTTGAGCGTCACCGTCACCGACCTGTCGTCCAACACCCTGTGCGGCACCTACACCTTTGACGAGAACGGACTGAGCAGCAGTCCGACTTCGGATGGCAGCAGCACCATCACGCTGGAACTGGAAAAGGACAGGCAGACCCCTGTGGATAATTACTCCTCGTCGCCCTACTGGAAAGACGTGACGGGAGACATCAAGGATATGGAGGCCAACTTCCACCTCAATAAGGCAGGCCTGAACACGGCCTACATCGTGATTCAGCCCGGCACCCACCAGTTGCGCGTAACCTACAGGGTGGCCTACTTCCGCCTGCAGGATACTGAGTACGATGTCGTATGGAAATTCAAGTTCGACGACAACGTCAAGGACTACGCCGTCGACTATTCCATCAGCGACTACGAACCGGGATATTTCTACACCATGCGGCCTACGCTCGACCTCTCCCCGCAGGAGCCCAGGTTCCAGTACAACTATAGCGGATATCATCAGTGGGATGCGTCGGGCAGTTACTGGGACTTCCTGACCACCGACCCAACTACCGACTCCCAAGTGCCCCGCAATAACAATGAGACGGTGACCGTGCTTCAGTCTGCCGTTTCAGGCAGTACAAGTTTTACGCCGCGAAATGATTACAACCCAAGCGGATATCTGGTTGCACAGAACACCCCCTTCAGCGACATCACCCCCAATGTTAACGAGATGACCTGGTACATCATGGCAGGCGACGTGCACCGCGATGAGGAGACCCTGTGGTGGATGCATGGCTATCACAATCAGTATACGCTCTGCAAGGAAGGCGTGTGGATATTGAAGAAGGCATACATATCAGGCTATTCTGCCACCCAGACCTACGATGCCGGCGACGGAGCTTTAGACCTTACCCAGGGCGACCGACCCGCAGAGGCGGTCTTGGACAAATTTTCCAAGGGATTCCTAACCGTCGGACTTGACGACCATAAACATCGCCCGTCTGATACCGAGATATACAAATACTTCTTCCTGCCCGACAGAGGATATTACCAAACGTCATGGAAGAGCGCCACAGAGTTCGATCTGCAACTGAAACTGATGGGTGCCGAGGGATTCTACTGGACATCCACGGCCATCAAGGACTATCAGGAAGGCAGCAATAAAAAAAGACACGCTTATGCCCTGGAAATCAAGGACCGTGAAACCATACCTTGCATCCGTCTGAAGTATAAAGATCAAACCAGCGAGCATGTCATGCGCCGCTACGGATTCATTGCAGGCTATCGCCCGTATACGGATCCGAAAGAACCCTGGTTCCAATAATTGTAAACAATAGTTATGTTTATACTCCACCTACTATATCAACTCCTCATCGAGCCCTTGGTGCTCTTGATGGAAGTGCTGTTCCGCCTGTCGCTGCTGCTGACGGGCGACGATGTAGCCTTGTCCATCATCCCCCTGAGCCTGGCCGTGAACTTGCTCTGCCTGCCTCTCTATCTTCGGGCCGATGCCATCCAGCGGCAGAACCGCGAGCTGGAGCAGAAGATGCGTCCCTGGCTCGACCATATCAAAAAGACGTTCAGCGGCGACGAGCGCTTCATGATGATGCAGGCCTACTACCGCATCAATGGCTACAGTCCGCTGAACGTAATGCGCAATGCCTACTCGTTGCTGCTTCAGATACCATTCTTCATCGCAGCCTACGCGATGCTTTCGAGCACTCCCTATTTGTGCGGAGTGCCGCTTGGGCCTGTAGCCGACTTGGGTAAGCCCGATGCACTGCTCACAGTAGGCAGTGTCAGACTGAACGTGCTGCCGTTGTTGATGACCGCCATCAACGTGGGGAGCGGACTGGTCTACCTCCGAGGAAAGGCCTCGGTGAGCGACAAGGTGCAGTTCTACGGGCTGGCACTGGTGTTCCTGGTACTGCTCTACAATTCGCCGGCCGGGCTGGTGCTCTATTGGATATTCAATCAGTTGTTCTCGCTCTGTAAGAACCTGATTATGGCAGGTGGCATCAGAAGGGAGAAATCAGCCTGCCCCAGATGGTTGGTTAGATGGAAAGACAATGTTTTCGATCTGTTGGTAGGCAAAAACAATGTCAGTGCCGATTGGCGTTTATTCCTTCTGGCCTGCCTTGCCATGGCGGTGCTCACAGGGGTGCTCATACCCTCAGCCTTGATAGACGACTCTACCGTATCGTTCATCACCCATGCCGACTATCTTTCGCCGTTTTGGCATCTGTTGTTTACTTTGGCGCTTGCGATGGGTGCCTTTGTATTGTGGCCAGCAGTGTTCTATGGTCTGGCAGGCAATGGTTCCAAGCGGCTGCTTGAAGGGCTGGCGGCGTCACTGTCGTTAATGATGATAACCAATTACATGTTCTTCGGGCGCAATTTGGGCAACATCAGTCCCTTCCTTATTCTGGAGGAAAACCCCTACCTGCTATGGCCTTCTATTTGGCGCAATCTATTGGTTGGCTTCGGCATCATCACCGTAATCCTCATCCTCTGGCAGGAGAGGCGGAGGATGGTCCGGACATTTCAGTTTATCGTAATTCTGGTGCTGACCGGAATGGTTGCTTTCAATCTTTGGCGCATATCCGATAATATGAGCAAGGCAAAGCAGACCGAAGCTAAGGAACTGACACAGCTTCCCGACTTCTGCTTCAGCCGCAACGGCAAGAACGTGGTGGTGGTGATGCTCGACCGTGCCATTAGCGGTTTTGTCCCATACATCTTCAATGAAAAGCCAGAGCTGAAGGAACAGTTCAAGGGCTTCACCTATTATCCTAATACATTGTCGTATGGGGCACAGACCAACAGCGGCGGGCCAGCCTTGTATGGTGGCTACGAATACAGACCCCGGCAGATAAATCAGCGTGACACCATGCTGTTGAAAGATAAGCACGACGAGGCACTGAAACTCATGCCCGTGCTATTCAGTCAGGCGGGCTATGACGTTGTGGTTACCGACCCTCCGTATGCCGGTTACAGCGAGTCGCCCGACCTGAGCATCTACGACGGATATCCGGGTATCAGAACTTACAAAGATTTGTTCAAATTGGTGGGTGACGATGAGAAAGAAGCACTCTGGCAGCGCAATTTCTTCTGCTACTCCCTGATGAAAGTGTCGCCCTTGGTCGTACAACCATGGTTCTATGACAAAGGTTTCTATCAGGGCACCAATCCCAACCGGTCTGTGAATACGGCCCAGATACAAATCGACCGCTCTAGAGCCCGAGGCACTGATGCCTTCTTCAAGCGCGACAACCTTGCCCTCTCGGCCCTTCCCGGCATGAGCAAGTGCGATGATTCCGACGGGAACCACTTCCTTTTATACTATAGCACTATGGCACACAGTCCTACACTGCTCGCCGAACCCGACTATGAACAGGCGACTTTTGTGGACAACACGGCCTACGACAATGCTCATGACAATCGGTTTACCTTGAACGGCAGAACCATGAAGATGGAAAGCGCCAAACAAATGTCGCACTACCATGCCAACATGGCATCGATGATGAAGTTGGGCCGGTGGTTTGACTACCTGCGCCAGCAAGGGGTGTATGACAACACGCGCATCATTGTGGTGAGCGACCATGGAGCACAATTAAATTGTTTTGAAGACATGGTATCGAACAACGCTCCGGAACCAACGGATGTGATGTGTTTCCCGGCATTGTTGCTGGTCAAGGACTTCGGTTGCAACGAACCAGTACGTACAGACTCAACTTTTATGACCAATGCCGACACACCCACGCTGGCTTTCAATGGTCTGATAGAAAACCCCGTGAACCCCTTTACCGGCAGTGTGGTGACCAACGAAGCCAAATATGAGAGAGAACATTATGTGTTGGCCACGAACTGGAGAGTGTGGAGAAACAAGGGGACACAGTTTGATGAAGGAAAGTGGTGGAGAGTGAATGGAGACAACATTCTCGACATATCCTCGTGGCAATACGCAGGCAGAGGTGTAAAATAAATGGAGGAAAGAGCGTATGATACCGTTATATATTGACCCGGGCACGGGTGCCATGCTATTCTCACTTGCCACAGGCCTCCTGTCGGCCCTGTGGTTCGGAGCGCGAGCGCTGTATCTGAAAGTGAAGTATCTGAGGCCAGGCGGCATGAAGGCAGACAAGACGAAGAGAGACATCGTAATCTATGGTGAGGACAAACGCTACTGGACTACGTTTAAGGGCATCCTGGACGAATTGGAGCGGCGTGGAGTGAACGCTACCTATCTGGCCGGTTCCGCCGACGACCCACTGCTCAGCCTGCCCTACGAGCATGTGGAGACGAAGTTGTTGGGTGTCGGTAATAAGGCATACGCCAGGCTGAACCTGTTGAACGCCCGAGTCTGTCTGGCGACCACACCGGGCTTGGATGTTTATCAGTGGAAACGGAGCCGGGGCGTGGACTGGTATGTACACATCACCCATGCCATAGATTCGGGAACGACCTACCGCATGTTCGGCACGCAGTTCTACGATGCCATACTGCTCTGCTCCGACCGGTTCATTCCTCTGCATCGCAAATTGGAAACTAAGCGAGGTTCGGTACAGAAGGAGATAGTGGCAGTGGGGCAGACCTATATGGACTATCTGCTGGAGCGGAAAGCTCAGACGCCGGTACCTGAGCATGAAGGTACTACCGTGTTGGTGGCTCCGTCGTGGGGAGCGACAAGTCTGCTGAACAGTCTTGGCGACACTCTCATAGAGAGCTTGATTGCCACGGGCTACGACATTACTCTGAGACCGCATCCACAGTCGGACATCTCAGAGAAACCTTTGATGGAGCGGCTGCAGGCGAAGTATCCCGAGAGCGAGCACTTCCATTGGAACCGCGATGCCGACAACTTCGACGTGCTGAACCGTTCGGACATCCTAATCTCAGACTTCTCGGGCACCCTGTTCGACTATGCCTTCGTATTCGGCCGTCCCGTGCTCTACGCCGGTGGATTGCCCGATAGTGAGACTACCGACGAGGCCTGGTTCGGCAGTGCCTATTGGGCAACTAAGGTTCTGCCCGACTTAGGGAAGAAACTTACAGCGGGCGACCTCCCCTCCTTGGGAAAACTGATAGCCGATATGGTGGGCAGTGAAAAGTATTCCACATCTATCAGAAAGGCTCGTGATACCTATTGGCATAATCAGGGACATGCGGCTGAGGCAGTGGTAGATTACCTCATAAAGAAATGTGAAGCACTAAAATAAGTAGATATGTTTAAAAGAAAAGCTATAAAGAGCGACAAACGAATAGAGGGGACGTGCATCGACATTGACATGGAAAGCGTTCACGAAATGTTTATTGAGCGCATCAACCGAACTGTCCGAGATGTGGATGCGCCTACCATACCGTCTTCGGATGTACATATCGACCACGTGAAACTCTGGACGGAGAATGAGTGTAGGAAGTGGTTGCCATGCTTGAAACTGGATGAGACATCGAGAGTATTGGAGATGGGATTCGGCACTGGCAGGATGACCAAATACCTGACGCCATTGTGCGGACATTATACAGGAATAGAGTGCGTGGATGAGTTTGTGAAGATAGCTCAGGCCAGAACAGACATTCATCTTGACAATGCAGTCTTATTGAAAGGCTATTTTCATGACTTGGCTACACACCGGTTGAAACTCCCCTGTCAGACTTACAACAGATTTGTAATAGCTGCAGGCGTGTTTACGTATATCAATGACGAAGAGGCACGAGAAGACATCAAGGCATTGGTGCCTCTACTTAGTGAGCAGGAGGATTGTATCATTTATATAAGTGAACCCATAGCCGTAGAAAATAGGCTGACGCTGAACAAATTCTACTCAGAGGAGATGAAACAAGAGTATAGTGCCATCTATCGTACGGAGAACCAATATCTTAAGTTGTTCATACCACTGCTGGAGGCCGGTTTCATCATTAAAGTGTCAGAAGAGTTCTTCGAAAAAGACATCAAGGGGCGCAAGGAGACTAGGCAGTGGGTCTTTATACTTGAAAGAAGGGGGGCAAACAGTTAGGTTTATGCAAGCAATCATACTGGCAGCCGGAATGGGCAAAAGGCTGAGGGAATATACCCGTGACAACACCAAGTGCATGGTGGAGGTTAATGGGGTGAAACTGATAGACAGACTGCTCGGTCAGTTGAACTCACTGCCCCTGCGCAGAATCATTATGGTTGTGGGATATAAACGAGAGGGATTGACAGCACATGTTGAAAGACATTGCCGTGGTGAAGTGCCAGTTGAGTTTGTCGTCAATCCCATATATGACAAGACTAACAATATCTACTCCCTCTCGCTTGTCAAGGAGAGGCTGCAGGAGGATGACACCATCCTCTTGGAAAGCGATCTGATTATGGACGACGGTATATTCCAGCGCTTGATAGATGCTCCCTATCCGAATGTGGCAGTGGTAGCAAAGTATGAGAGTTGGATGGACGGCACGATGGTGCGCTTGGATTCGGGGAATAACATTGTGAACTTCATACCCAAGGAGGCTTTTGACTTCTCCCAAGCCGACACCTATTACAAGACAGCCAACATATACAAGTTCTCCAAAGATTTCTCAAGAGTTTTGTATGTTCCGTTTATGGAAGCCTACATCGCGGCCATGGGGAATAATGAATACTATGAGGAAGTGCTGAACATCATATCTTCGCTGAGAAATCACAATCTGATGGCACTGCCTGTGGACGACGAAAGGTGGTATGAGATAGATGACAAGCAGGATCTCGACATCGCTGAGTCCTTGTTTGCCGAAGGGGAAGACATGATGCGCAAATACTATAATCGCTATGGCGGCTATTGGCGCTTCCCCCAGATGCTCGATTTCTGCTATTTAGTGAACCCTTACTTCATGGAGTCGCGCATTGTGGATGAATTGGAGGGGTATTTTAGGACACTGATATCTGGATATCCCTCTGGCATGCAGGTGAATACCCTGATAGCCAGCAAATGCTGGGGCGTGAAGGAGGAATACATCATACCAGGCAACGGAGCCTCAGAGTTGATAAAGGCCCTGATGGAGACACTGCCTGGCTCGTTGGGTATAACGCGACCCATGTTTGAAGAATATCCCAATCGTTGTGATAAAGGAAGACTGGTCACCTTTATCCCGCGGAACAGAGATTTTCGTTACACAGCCGTCGACCTGATGAGTTTTTTCGGTGAACACCATGCAGATAATATCCTTCTCATCAACCCGGACAATCCGTCTGGCAATTTCATCCCTGTAGACGATGTCATGGCATTGGCCGCATGGTGCCGGCATCGGAATATTCGTCTGATTGTAGATGAAAGTTTCGTGGACTTCAGTGTTGGATACGATAAAAACTCTTTGTTGAAAGATGGTATTCTTGAAACCTACCCATCGATGATTGTCATTAAAAGTATAAGCAAAAGCTATGGTGTGCCCGGCATACGTTTGGGAATACTATGTTCGGCAGATATTGATATGGTAGGTAAACTGAAGAGAATGGTGAGCATCTGGAATATCAACTCCTTTGCTGAATATTTCATGCAGATATACACAAAGTATGAGAAAGACTACAAACGCGCTTGCGAGAAGTTTATTGTGGAGCGAGATGAATTTGAACAGGAGCTGAAAATGATAACTTTTCTTAGGGTGATACCATCGCAAGCAAATTTCTTTCTCTGTGAGATTCTGCCACCGAAGAATGTAAGGCAGCTTGTACTTTTAATGCTTAACAAATATAATATTCTGATTCGTGACTGCTCTGGAAAAGAAGGGCTGGATGGTAGACAATATGTGCGTATAGCAGTGCGAAGTCATGAAGATAATGCAAAACTCATAACTGCCTTTGAAGAGTATGATAGACAATAGTTTGAGGCGATATGACGGAGATGCTGTAGACCGGCGCCGGGTGCAATACCTCGGCAGCCGCTACGGACAGCGGGAGGAGACCCGCGAGCGATACCGCGATGCCATAGAGGCCTGCGCCAGCGTGATGTACCTGGGCAAGACGCTGGCCGCCATAGCACGCCT
>ODAJ012179227.1_pt1 | contig 55049 bp, 68 predicted proteins | sample 1539241 | NCBI WGS metagenome assembly ODAJ01 (sample SAMN02144231, study PRJEB22623) | gut metagenome | biome: sheep rumen | host: Ovis aries | place: New Zealand | reverse complement strand
TGACATAAGTTAATTACTAAAAGTGAAAATAAATTACATGAATATATAACTATGAAGTAAATATGGTTTCGGTTCAATATGAGCCGTAACCGTATTTATATTTTAGGTGAATTTTAATTAAGATTGGTCCATGGAATAAGCCTTATTATGAGAAGGATTTATATGGAGGTTTTATATGAAAATTGAAACAGATAGATTGATAATAACAGAGTTTTCTTTGAATATGGCTGAGGATGTTCATAAGAATTCTCTTGATGAAGATAATAGAAGATTTGTACCGGATGAAGTATTTGAAACAGTTGATGAAGCAAGAGAAACAATTGAGTTTCTTATGTCTCAGTATGGTAAGTTTGAAGGACCATTAGTTCATCCTGTAATTACTAAGAATAATCAAAAAAATATCGGTTATGTGCAGATGGTACCAATCGATGAAGGAATCTGGGAAATCGGTTATCATATTGCTAAGGCATATACTGGTAATGGATATGCTACAGAAGCTGTAAAGGCATTTATGCCTGTTATGGCAGATGCAATTGGAATTGATGAAATAATAGGCATTTGCTTAAGCGAGAATGTAGCTTCAAAGCACGTGTTAAGTAAGTGTGGTTTTGAAACTTTATTTGAAGGACTTGGCGATTACCAGGGTGAAGAAAAGAATATTTATAAGAGTATTTGGAAAAAGTAAAAGTATTGGGAAAAGTTATAATGATAGATGCACATTGTCCGGAAGAAGTTGGATATAAAATTGCAGAATTAAGAAATTAAGGGGAAAGCATGGAAAATAAAGGAATAGTAAATATTCTTAACGAAAGGTTTGGAATAGAACCACCGACAATACATGATCAGGATTGGGAATTTACCTGTGGTAATCATGAACAGATAGAAGAATACATATCACTTTATCATGAGTTTATAGATATATTTGAATCAGAGGATAAATATGTTTTGATAAATATGATTCTTGAGGCTTATTGGGACAAAATTAGAATTTATGAAAATAAAAATCCAGATTATTTGAGTGAGCTTTGGAAAAAGATAGAGAAAATATTAGTTGAAGAAAAAGATATTCATAAAAATACTATTATTTATTGGGCGTGTTTAGAAACTTCATTAAAGAATGCATTCCCAGTGGCAGGTGAAATGAGAAAATTGATTTATGAATATGGTTGGGAATGGAACGAGATTAATTTTGATGATGACATAGATAAAGTAGATAGGGATATAGAATATTTAAATGATATATATGATGGTTTTGAAGATTCAATGATTGTTAGCATGAATTATGTTAGCGGGGACAGTGTTGATGAAAACTTATACGGTACTATGAATCAGGATAATGATTTAAGAGTGGTATTTCAGAGATTAGATGAAAGTCCATTTTCCTTGGAATTGTGGTTTACGCATACAAGGCAGGTGAGATTTATATTTTCAAATCCATCTGATAATCGCGCATCAGATATTTTAGAAGCAAAGCTTTGTCGTAATGATAAATCAATTTTTTGGACTACATGGAAGGATTTTGATCCATATAATAAGGAACACGCTACGTATGAGGATGTTATACTTATTGAAGCGGAAGGCATGAAGTGGCGATTTTTGAATGATTAAAAAATGAGAGGGGATAAAAATGAACAAACATGAAAAAATTAAATTAGTTGAGGAACTAGCAGCAAATGCTCATGTAGCATTAAACTCAGTTCAATTTGACGGATGGATATTAAGATTCTCTGAAGGACATACTGGTCGAGCAAATTCAATTAGTGTAATCTATCCATCAAGTTTTGACGCAGAACAGAAAATTCCATATTGTGAGGAGATGTATGCAAAGCAGAATCTTCCTTGTATATTTAAACTTACAGATGGTAATGAAGAGTTAAACGATATTTTAACTAAAAGAGGATATCAGGTTGTTACACCGACAGATGTTTGCTTTTGGAATATTAGTGATATTAATATGCCAGAAGGTAATATTATATTTTTTGATAAAGCAGAGAAAGAGTGGTTATCTGCATATTTTAAGCTTGAAGGTTTTGGAGAAAAACAACAGAACATTTATAGACGTATGATTGAAAAAGTTTTTGTGAATCAAAAGTACGTTGCAATTAAAGAAAACGGAGAGATTATTGCAGTAGCATCATTAGTATCAGAAGGTGATCAGATGTTACTTCATAATGTTGTTGTTGATAAAAATCAAAGAGGAAAAGGCTATGGTAGAAAAGTATGTAATGCACTTTTAGCCAAAGCAAAAGAATGTGGTATTAAGACATGCTGGCTTCAGGTTGTTATAGATAATGTGCCTGCTTATAAATTATATGAAAGCATAGGATTTAAAAAGGAATACACATACTGGTACATGAGGAAAAAGTTATGAAACAAAAATAGGTATATAAGGAACTCGAAAAACGTTTGTATAGAGGGTGTGTTAAGAAATAAGAATAAAAGGAGAACACGCTATGAGTAAGGTAAAATGGGGAATACTTGGTACAGCAAATATAGCAAAAAACTGTATGATACCTGGTATGAAAAAATCAGAAACATGTGATATGTATGCAATCGCAGGAAGAAGTATTGAGAAGGCAGAAAGTTTCAAGAATGAGTATGGTTTTCTTAAAGCATACGGAAGTTATCAGGAGTTGCTTGATGATGAAGACATTCAGGCAGTTTATATTCCGCTTCCAAATCACATTCATCTTGAATGGGTTGAAAAAGCGCTTAAGGCAGGTAAGCATGTATTATGTGAAAAGCCACTTGCGCTTAATGCAGAAGAAGCAGAAAGAATGTATGCTACTGCAAAAGAATGTGGTGTACACTTAATGGAAGCTTATGCATATCTTCACAGTGAGTATGTTGAAAGCTTAAAAAAGGACGTTGAAAGTGGAATCATTGGAGATGTTGATTACATTGAGTCAGCATTTATCACTCAGGGTTACAAGGAAGATTTCCGTTTGCATAAGGAATTCGGTGGTGGAGCATTCTATGATTTAGGATGTTACTGCACAACCATGATTTTATCTTTGATTAATTCAGAGATTGAATATGTAAAAGCAAATGCCGAGTTTTCTGAGCTTGGAGTTGACTACGTTACTAGCAGTATTATGAAGTTTAAAAATGGAACAAGAGCATCACTTAATGTTGGTATGATTCTTGGTGAGAATTCAAATTCAAGATTTGATAGACTCTACATACATGGAACTAAGGGGGCGATTAGATCAGATGTTGAATATAACCAGAGTGGTGATGTTGAATACAATATATTTACAAATGATGGAGTGATTAATAGAAAAATATCAGTAAGTGATAATTACATGCTCGAAGTTAATCAGGTTAATCGCTGCATTATTAATGGTGAAACACCTGACATCACTCCAGAGTTTTCAATTAAGAATGCGAAACTCATGGATCAGGTATTAAGTGAGATTGGATATTATTAGGAGATTAGTATGCATTTTGTAGATGCAAAGAGGATTCTATCCGCGCAGAATGCATCTGAACTTCTTGAAAAAGCTCTTCGCTCAAAAAGAAAGAAGTGCATGATTGGTCATTGTTTTGGGTTGGATGATAACAATTCTAATACTCACAGCATTATGTGTCAAGCAGGAGCAGGAAGAGCGGTTAATACCGTTCAACAATGCGATAATGATGCATTTAATCTTAAACACCCATAGGGATACTTTGTTTTAGAAGGAAAGAGGTGTCATGTATGAAAAATAAAAAAATTATATTTGCGGGACTTATATGTTGCATATTTTTATCTGGTTGCGGTAGTGATAATGTTGTTTCAAATAATACATATAAGAAACAGATTGAAGCTACTACGAAACGTGTGAGTTTCAATAATAAAGTGGAACAGTCAACAGAGGATGAACAATCAACTGAAAATGAACAATCAACTGAAAATGAAAGTGCTCTAAATCAAGAAGATAAGAAAGTATTATATATTGGAAAAGAGGCTGATTATAGATCCACAAAACCAGAGGATTTATTTAAGGATGCAAAAGTTGTGATTAAAGGCAAAAAAATCAAGGATGTTAGTTGCTATGTAGCTGATAACTCGCTTCCTGTACAGCAAGTTGAAATTGAAGTACAAGAAGTATGTAAGGGTGAAGGGATACCTGATAAGATAATAATTGGTTATTATGGAGGAGAAGTTCCATTTAATGAATATGCAAAAACATTGGATAAAGAAGAAATAAAAAAAGAATTTCCTGATTATAACGAAGAAGAATATAAAAATGTGTATATAGGAATAGAAGATTCTGACGAAAATGTTAAACTAGAAGATGATGAATCTTATATGTTGTTTTTAGCAAATGATTCCGATAGTAAAGGAAATTATTTTGTCTTGGCTGATGGATATGGAGCTAGAAAAATGAAAGATGGAAAACTCTATGATTTTAATACAAATGATTATATAGAATTTGATTTTAATAAATGATACTAATATATATTTTAAGGAAGGGTACATTCGCAATGGAATGTACTCTTCCTATTTTATATTCTATTACTTTAAAGCTTTTATCATATCTATCTTTTTAATTCTCATAGATAGTAGCAAAATGATAATAAGTGAACATATGGTTATTGTTGTGCAAACAATTAACAGGTTAATAGCTAATATGTTTGGATAGATTTTTATAGTATCATTTGAAAAAGTATCACAATATACTGAAAGAAATTTAAAACCAAATGGTAAGCCTAAAAGGGCACCGAATACCAGTATTAAGATACTTTCAAATGATGCTAATTTACGTATTTCATCATAATGAAAACCAAGTACTCTAAATGTATTATATTCGTTGGTTCTTTCAAGAAAACTTAAAACACCTAAATTATACAAAACTATAATTACTAAGATAAATGCAATTACTTTCATTAAAGTGAATACACCAGAAATTGCATGACTAAAATCTATTAGGTTATCTTCTTGATGTTTAACATTAACAGTCTGAGAAATTCTGCCATCGTCTTTAAAGCCTATATACTTTTTAGAAAGTATGCTTGTAGGTTTAAACGTTGCGCCAGAACTCATAAAGCATTTATTTTTAATATAAAGAGATTGAGGCATTGAAGATGGTATTATTCCGGCAATTTTAAATGTATAAGTCTGATTTGAAAATGAAGGAAAAACCTTGATAAAATCATCTTTCTTTGCATTAACTGAATTAGCCATTCCTTCAGTTATATAAATCCCATCATCTTTAATTATTTCACCATCTACAGTTTTTAAGTTTATAAAATTTCCATCAGAGAAAACAGTAATTGGTTTATGATAAACATCATTCTCAGCAAATGCCACGCGTGCCTGAAGTGTTTCAATTAATTGTCCATCAAGTTCCTTATTAAGTTCATTTACGCTTCTTTGATCAACAGCAGGATTTAAAGTATATTTGTATGAATAAGTAAATTCATCACTATAACTTTTCTTGGTAAGTGAGTTGATTGAATCAGGTGTACCAAAGCCTATCATAAGAAGCATAAAGCTTCCGCATACGCTTATAATTCCAAGTATTATTCGGGTCTTATGATATGAAGCATCTCTAATGGTCCACTTCATGCCAAAACTGAATTTGTTCCATAGGTGTGGAATCTTCTCAAGGATAGATGTTTTATTGTGTTTTCGCTTATCTTTCTTATCTTCAGCAGGAAGACCAGTTAATGTTTTTCTTGCTGCACTCATTGAAGTTAATACGGATAAAATAATTATAAGCGTAATTACAATAAATGTATTTGCTGTATGCATGATTGGCCACTCTGGCAGAGCAATAATTTTCTTTTGTGATTGTTGTATTGCCTTTGTAAATGGAAATGAAAGTATAAAACCTAAAACAGTTCCAATTACACTTAAAAACAAACCATACATCGAGTAGTAGATAAGTAAACTACTATTTGAAAATCCCAAAGACTTTAATGTGTTTATATCAGCACCCTGTGCGTCTATTAATCTTTTGATGGTTGTACGCATCGATAATAAAGAAAGTAGAATAAACAGTACGGAGAATAGAAGTGATACTCTTTTTAAATTATCGACCTGGTTTGAAACAAAAGAAACATCCATTAATGTATCCCTGTTAAAATATGCAATAAATCTTTCACCTAAAATTTCATTTATATTCTCTTTAAGATTTGAATTCTTACTTTTGATTTCTAAGAGGTTAAAAATACCTTGTGGATTAAATGCATTAACAACATCGTTACTCATGTATCCATAACCATAGTTTTCATGTGCAGGCATGTAGTAATCAGAAGAACCTACAAAGTGAGCTCTTTCTGAAGATATTATTAAACCTGCAACAACTGGATTAACTGAAATATTATTATAGTTAATGCTTATTGAATCACCAACGGAAATCTTATTAGCCTTTGCATATTCAGGATCAATCCAGATACTGTTATTACTATTTGAATCATAATCCTTACCCTCTAAAACTTTTACGGATGAAATATTCGTATTATCATTTGAGTCAAGTATGAGGTAAGAATCATCGCTAACAGAAGCAGTAATTCTAATACGTTTTGAAATATCTTCAATACCTTTTGTTTGTTTTATCTTTGTAATATCCTCATTAGTAAAATATGTAGCCTGAACCCATTCATCAGCTAAGTTTGTATCATCATTAAATTCATCGAATTCATGTTTTATGCCATAATAAACTCCCTCTAAGCCACTGTAAATAATTACAGAAAGCATGGCGAGTAAAATAACACTTAAAAACTGAAACTTAAATTGGTTGATGCTTCTAACCATTTTTTTAAATAAGAAAAACATATATAAATCCTTTCCATGTTCTATTTTTCATCTGAATAAATCTTTCCATCCTGAAGTCTTATAACGTGATCTGCAATCTTTGCAACTTCAGGATTATGAGTTACAACAACGACTGCTGTATCTTTATTCTTTGAGTATTTTTTCAGCAAATGAAATATCTTATCGCCAGTTGCCACATCCAGTGCTCCGGTTGGCTCATCACAAAGAAGTAGCTTTGGAGATTTGGCTACAGCACGTGCGATTGCAACACGCTGCATTTCTCCACCTGATAACTGGTTTGGAAAACTCTTCATTCTTTTTTCAAGACCAACATCTTTAATTATTTCTTCAACCTTATCAATGTTGCCGTTAAGATTTGCTGCGATTCCGACATTTTCAAATGTATTTAGATTTTCAACTAAATTGTAAAACTGGAAAACAAATCCAACATTTTTCCTTCTGTAATTTGTAAGTTGCTTATCTGAAAAACCTGATAAATCCTCATCGTTAATTAGTATTTGTCCACTTGTTGGTCTATCCATGCCACCAAGAAGATTAAGCATGGTGCTTTTCCCGGAACCGGATGGTCCGAGTATAACTGTTAATTCTCCGGATTTGATTTCTATTGATATTCCATTAAGTGCAGAAATCTCCTCGTTACCAGATTTGTATTTTTTAACTATATTTTTTAAATAAATCATAAATCCTCCTTAAATCATTTATATAAATGTGACACACTTGTATATTTTTGTAATTATATTTATAATAAAAAATGTATCAAGTCAATGAATTTGCTAAAAGAGACACGAATTTATAGGATGTGTGTCTTTTTCAAAAATAGACCAAAAAATAAGGGTTGGGAGGTATATTTATGAATGAATCCAGTAATCCTAGCGCCATAAGATCAAAGCAGGAGATAACTGAAGCGATGCTTAGACTTATGGAAAAGGAATCATACAATGACATAACTGTTAAGCAGATTGTTCTTGAAGCAGGGGTGGTTAGAAAGACATTCTATAGAAATTTTGATTCGAAGGAAGATCTTCTCGATGCGATTATAAATTCAGTAATGGATGACTATATAAAAGAACTATTTTTTACATCATATAAATCAGTTCCAGATGTGCTTGTGAAATTTTGTATTACGCATAAGAGAGTAATAAAGTTACTTGATAAGAATAACCTTATGTATATGGTAGTTAATAAGATTAATGAATATATTTTAAGACGTCATAAGGAGATTGAATTATCAGGAATGGTTCCGGATACATTCTTTGAGGGCCTTGATGTAAAATACATTATTATGTTTAATGTTGGTGCAATATGGAATGTGGTTTGTGCCTGGGTTCATGGAGACATGAAGGATGATCCAAAAGAAATAGTAAAAACTCTAACCATATACTGTGCACGTATCGGCCAGTATGCTGAGAAAACTATGAAAAATAAAGGGTAATGATACACAAAAAATAAAGATGTATACATAATATCAGCAAATGATGTATAATAGTAGGAAAAATAATGGACGGAAAAATTGATTACTAGTCAATTGTAAAAAATAAATGGGAGATGTAAAATTAAATGAAAGCTTTAATAATTAATTGTAGTCCGGTTAAGACGGGGGCGACTGCAGAAATTGTAAAGACTGTTTCAGAGGAGATAGCAGATAGATATGATGTAAAATCTATCTGTATTGAGGATTATAAGTTTGCTTATTGTAGAGGTTGTCGAGTTTGTCATGAAACAGGTGAATGTATTATGCATGATGATGTTCAGATTCTTATGGATGAATTCGAAGATGCTGATACTATTATTTCGGTATCACCTTCATACTGGGCAGATGTACCGGGTCAGTTTAAGGCCTTTATCGACAGATGTACACCTTGGTGCAATACTCATGAACCACATGCATCTATTAGTGCAGGTAAGAAAGGATATTCTATTGCATTAAGAACAGGTCCAAGTATGAGAGAGTGCGAAAGAATTATTCAGAGTATTGAACATTTCTATGGACACCTTGAAATAGAATGTAGCGGAAATTTAGGTTTCTGTTCTGTTGAGTTTAAGGAAGACCTTGAACCAAGAAAAGGAGAGTTATTAGAGTTTTGTAAGCAGATAGTATAACCAGAAAACTGGTTTTACATATAATAAATTTGAAAGGAAGTAGAATTATGGTATCATTTTTAAGATTAAGAAATATCTAATTGCATGAAGCTGTTTGATAAATAGTTTCATGCTTTCATGCGCAATTAAGAAACATATTTATCAAAAGGAGAAAAATTATGATATTTCAGGACAATGTAATTAAAAAATATTTAGAGAACGTTTATTTTGTATCAGGTACACCAACAGGAGGTAAGTCAACTATTTCAAAGGCACTTGGAAAGAAGTATAACATTCCAGTGTATGATGTTGATGAACATTTTGATCTTCATAAGGAGATGTCGGATGAAAAGTATCAGCAGGCTATGAATAAGGAATTTGCTGATGCGGATGAATTCTTTGGAAGAACTGTTGAGGAGTATAAGAGCTGGTTAATTCAGAATGCGAGAGAACAGTGGGACTTTATAGTGCTTGACCTTATAAGACTTTCAGCAAATGGACCAATTATCTGTGATTGCAATCTTCCTATTGAGGAAGCGGAGGAAATTACGGATCCATCAAGAATAGTTTTTATGATTAAGGATCCAAAGCAGTTATGTGAGGATTACTGTAACAGACCTGACCATCAGGGATTTAATGATTTTATTCATAGTGCTACTGATTTTGAAAAGGCTAAGGATACGGTTAATAAGACATTATATTCATTGAATTTTAAGGCTTATACTGATATAAAGAAAAGCTCATACTTCTGGCTTGAGAGAGATAATAAAAGAAGTGTTGAGGAGACGGCGAGACTTGTTGAGGAATACTTAGGATTTGATAAGGAACTCTCTAAATAGTTTGTTAGGATATTTATGGCCCAGGGAGAAATCTCTGGGCTTTTCTTGAATTTTATATTCTGTTACATATTTCTTGAAGAGGAAATATAATGTTTTATCTGCTTTGGTTTAATGAATGATATAGACAAACATATGTTCTTGTTGTATAATTAAATATGTATTATGAGGAAGAACTTAAATGGCTAATGTAAGGAGATATTTAGACAATGGATAATAAGGGCGAAGTAGTTATCTACCAGACGGAGGACGGATTGAGTAGATTAGAGGTTAGTCTACAAAATGAGACGGTATGGCTGACGATAGACCAAATGGCTGAGCTGTTTCAGAGAGATAAATCTACGATTTCTAGACATATTAATAAGATTTTTAAAGAAGGAGAACTGGTTCGTGAGTCAACTGTTGCATTTTTTGCAACAGTTCAAAACGAGGGGAGAAGAAAGGTAGAACGCAATCTTGAATATTTTAATCTTGATGTCATTATTTCTGTGGGATACCGCGTGAAATCTCAGAGAGGTACCCAGTTTCGAATATGGGCAAATTCTGTATTAAAGGAATATATTATCAAAGGATTTGCCATGGATGATGAACGGCTAAAAGGAAACGGTGGTGGAAATTATTGGAAGGAACTTTTAGATAGAATACGTGATATCCGTTCTTCCGAAAAGGTACTTTACAGACAGGTTTTAGATCTTTATGCAACTAGTGTGGACTATAACCCTAGAAGTGATGAATCAGTACAGTTCTTTAAAATTGTTCAGAATAAGTTACATTATGCAGTACATGGTCATACTGCAGCAGAAGTGATATATGAAAGAGCAGATGCTGAAGAACCATTTATGGGATTAACTTCATTTGCTGGAGAGTTACCAGCATTAAAAGATATTGGAATAGCGAAGAATTATTTAAAAGAAGATGAACTGAAAATTCTTAATAACCTTGTATCTGGTTACTTTGACTTGGCAGAAATCAATGCTATAGAGCATAAACCGATGTATATGAGCGATTATGTAGAACAGTTGGATGCTATTCTTACTTCCGGAAATCGAAAACTATTAGAGGGACCAGGAAAGGTTAGCCATGAAGAGGCTATGAAGAAGGCGAAGACAGAGTATCGAAAGTATCAGGAGATTACCTTGTCACCGGTAGAAGAAGAATATTTAAAGAGTATTAAAGGTGTGGAGAAAGAAGTCAAGAAAAGAAAGAGAAACACAAAATAAGGAGGTAGTATATGCAGTTTGGAATGCCAACATTAATTGAAAATCGTACACTTGAAGATAATGTAAATTTGTGTAAAGAGTTGGGACTTAAGTTCATTGAATTAAACATGAATTTCCCTGAGTATCAGATTGATAAGCTTGAAGATACAGAGAAGTTTATTGAACTTGCTGAGAAAACTGGAATTTACTACACTATTCATCTTGATGAAAATTTGAATATTGCTGACTTTAATAGACTCGTTACAGATGCTTATCTTGAAACTGTGAGAAGAACAATAGAGGTTGCTAAAAAGTTTTTAGTTTTAAAGAATAAGTATGGGGATAGAAGTCAGCCTCTTACGATAAATATGCATATGAATCATGGTATATATATTACTCTTCCTGACAGAAAGGTTCAAATGTATGATAGGGACTTTGAAACTTACATGAAGTCATTTGTTGAGTTTAAATGTAAGTGTGAAAAATGGATTGGTGATAGTGATATCAATATTGTTATTGAAAACACTGATGGTTTTAGAGAATACGAAAAAAAGGCAATTGATTACATGCTTGAAAATGATAAGTTTGGTTTAACTTGGGATATTGGTCATTCAAAAGGAATAAAGGAAATTGATGTTCCATTTATTACAAAACATGAAGATAAACTTATGCATTTTCATATTCATGATGGTTCAGAAGAACCACCAAAGAATCACCTTGCACTTGGTGATGGTGAGATAAATTTACATGCAAGATTGCAGCTTGCAAAGGGTGTTAATGCAAGATGTGTTCTTGAAACAAAGACAATTGAGGCTTTAAGAAAGTCGGTTGATTGGCTTAAGGAAAATTTATAAGGTGGAGATTTATGAAGACATTATATGTATCAGATCTTGATGGTACACTTTTAAGAACGAACCAGAAGACATCTGATTTTACAAATAAAATTATTAATGAACTTGTTGAAGAAGGCTTACTTTTTTCATATGCCACAGCACGTTCATATAATACATCTCATAAAGTAACTGAAGGGATGACAGCGGATTTCCCTTTGATTGTATATAACGGAGTATTTGTTAGAGATAATGCTTCTGGTGAAATGCTTTTGAAGAATTTCTTCGATGAAGAAATTAAAGAAGTTGTTTTAGAATTGATTGAATATGATTTGTCACCTATTGTTTATGCATATGTTGATGGAGTTGAAAGATTCACATTTAACATTGATGAAGTTAATGATGCAACTTTAGAATTTGCATTAACAAGGAAAAATGACAGTAGATATAGACCGATTAAAAGTTTAGAAGAACTAATTGCAGGCGAGATTTTTTATCTAACACTTATTGATGATGAGAGTAAGCTTAAGCCATTCTATGATAAGTATAAGGATAAGTATCATTGCTTTTTTCAAAAGGATATGTATACGGGAAATCAGTGGCTTGAAATTATACCAAAGAATGCATCTAAAGCAAATGCAATAAAACAGTTAAAAGATATGCTTAATTGTGATCGTCTCGTTGTATTTGGTGATGGTGTTAATGATATTGATATGTTTGAAATTGCTGACGAAGCATATGCTGTAGAGAATGCAGTTGATGAACTAAAGGAAATAGCAACAGGTGTCATCGCATGTAATGATGAAGATGGTGTTGCTAAGTGGTTATATGAAAGGGTAAAGGGAGAAAGTATCAAATAGCTACTAAGTAAAAATGTATTAGGAGGAAAGAACTTGAATTTATTAATCCATGATTTATCTGATGAAGAATGGGGAGAAGTTTCAGATAAATATGAGGGTTGGAAGGTTATTGCAGATGAAGGAAATATAAAACCATGTGTTGGCTGTTTTGGATGCTGGGTAAAGGAACCAGGACAGTGTGTTATTAAAGATGGATATGAACATATGGGAGAATTGATTCATAAGGCTGATGAAGTTGTTATTATGAGCAAGTATACTTATGGTGGCTTTAGTAGCTTTGTGAAGAATGTTTTTGATAGAAGTATAGGGTATGTACTTCCATACTTTGAAATTTTTGAAGGCGAGATGCATCATAAGAAAAGATATCCAGAGGAAAAGAATATTACATTTGTTTTTAGAGGAATAGATTTGAGTGATGCAGACAAGCAAAAAGCTAAAAGGTATGTGGAAGCTGTATGTAGAAATCTTCATAGTAAGATTAAAGATATAGTATTTGAGAATGAAAAAGTTTTAAGTGAGGAAAAGGATTTTTCTAAAGAAGAATTATCTAATATTAGTGTTGTTCCTGGTAGCATTCTTTTTATTAATGGAAGCTTAAGAGGGGAACGAGCTAATTCAAAAAGATTTTTAAATCGTATTATTCCTGATATAAAAGGAGATATAGATTTTATTAATCTAAATTCATATTTAAAAAATCCTGATGAATTAAAAAATAAAATATTGTCAGCTGAGAAAGTTGTTTTAGGTATGCCACTTTATGTTGATGGAATTCCATCAGCTCCATTAAGAATTATGGAAATGATTGAAAAGTGTGTGACTTTAGATGAAGCATTTGCTGGGAAGAAGATTTATGTTGTAACTAACATGGGACTTTTTGAAAGTAAACAGCTTGTTAATCTTTTAAGTATGGTCAAGTTATGGTGCGATAAGTGTAATTTCACATATGGTGGTGGACTTGCAATTGGAGCAGGTGAAATGATGACAGGCTTTATGGATGCTAAAAACATTGATGGTGGTCCAACTAGAAATGTTGCAGCAGGATTTAGAGAACTTGCCAGTGCAATTAATGAATCAAAACAGATTGAAGATATTTATGCTGATTCAAACAAATTTCCAAGAAGTCTTTATATGCTTATTGCTAATTCAACCTGGCCTAAAGGAATTAAAAGAAATGGATTAAAACGCAAGGATCTTTATAGGAGATTTGATTAGAGTAAATGATTTATTTTGAAGATAGAGTTCAGAAGTATATTGATATGAGATATAAATTGTAGGAGGTGTTCGTATGGCAAATGTATATGATGTATGTCCTAGTTTTGAAAGTGATAAGTGGTTATTACGATTAACAAAGAAAGAAGATTCAGAAGAATTATTAAGCGTTTATTCTGATAAGAATGCGCTTCCATTCTTTAATAGCGATAATTGTCATGGGGATAATTTCTATTATCCTACAAAGGAGAGGATGGATTCAGCAATTGATTTTTGGATTTATTCTTATGGTGAAGGTTATTTTGTAAGATGGACAATTATTGATAAAAGTATAGGAAAAGCAGTTGGTACAATTGAATTGTTCCACAGAGAGTCGGATGGTAATTTTGGTGAAGTTGGAGTATTAAGACTTGATCTTGGAAGTGCATATGAAAGAGAAGATGCTATTAGCGAAATCCTTTCAATCATTATTGAACCAGCGTACGAGCTTTTTGATTGTGATGAAATTATTTCTAAAGTTCCAATTTATGCAGTTGAAAGAATTGAAGCATTCAGTAAGTTTGGCTTTACAAAAAGTGAAGTTTGTTTGAATGGACTAGAGAATAAAAAATATTATGACTATTGGATTGTAAAGAAGTAAATGGAGATTGTTTATGATAAGAGAAATTACAGAAGATGATTTTGAAAAATGCATAAATGTTATAAGAGAAAGTTTTATGACGGTGGCAGAAGAATTTTATATTACAAAGGAGAATGCACCAGCATTCACTGCTTTCGCTACTGATGAAAATAAAATGAAACAGTGGAAGTATGAACAACACAGACCTATGTATGGATATTTTGAAGATGGGAAACTGGTTGGTTATTATAATTTAATGATTAATGAAGATATGTGTGAAGTTGGAAGTTTATGTGTACTTCCAGAGTATAGACATAAGAACATAGGAAAAGCATTACTTGATGATGCTATCAGTAAGGCAAAAGAATTACATAGTAGTAAAATGATACTAAGTATTGTTGAAGAAAACAAAGTTTTAAGAAAATGGTACGAAGATCAGGGATTTGTTCATCTAGGGACTAAGAAGTTTGACTTTTTTCCATTTACATGTGGTTACTTGGGGATGGAATTGACAGAATAGGAGAAGACTATGGAAACAATTAATAACGCAAAAGATGTTAAGAATCAGTACGCAACATCTGGAAATTTAAATACAAGAATATCAATACATGATAAGTATTCGACTAATAAACAGGGATTCGGTAATTTTATAGTTTCAAATTATAAAATTGAAGAAGGAATGAAAGTTCTTGAATTAGGATGTGGTACAGGAAGCATGTGGAAAGGTCATGAAGATTTAATCAAGAAATGCTCAAAGATTGTATTATCTGATTTCTCTGAAGGCATGGTTGATACAATTAGAGATAATATTGGCGAAGCAGAAAATATTGAGTATAAGGCAATTGACATACAGAACATCCCATATGAGGATGATACATTTGATATTGTTATAGCAAATATGATGTTATATCACGTGCCAGACCGTAATAAAGGATTATCAGAAGTAAAAAGAGTTTTGAAAAATGGTGGACTTTTTTATAGTGCAACATATGGTGAACATGGTATAATAGAGTATCTTTCAAAGGTGCTTGGTAAGTATGGCGTAGAGGATACTGTTGATAAGAGTTTTACTCTTCAAAATGGTGTAGAGACTCTATCAAAGTTCTTTGGCAAAGTTACAAAAGTTAATTATGAGGATTCACTTGCAGTAACTAATCTTGATGATATAGTGGATTATATTTATTCACTTTCAAATATGACATCGCTAGAAAGTATACCTAGGGATGAGATTAAGGATGCTTTAGCAAAGCACATGAAAGATGGCATATTAAATGTTCCAAAGGAATATGGATTATTTATTTCAGTTAGTATATGAATGATTTATAAAAGATTTATTGGAGGAAAGAAAGATAATGAATGAATCTGTAAAGGAAAAGATTGAATTGTTTGTTGAAAACAAGGAATTTGATACATTTACACAATCTAATATGAGTCTTTTGATTCCAATATCTAAAGTAGACAAGGATTCGGAAGTTTTCAATGATAAATTAGGGTTTTATAGAATAGTAATAGATTTTAATTTACAAGCAAAACATCATAATCATTATGTATCTATAATCTGTTCACCGTATATAAAATTTCATGAAGAATTATCAAATGATTATTATGTTATTTTGATAGAGAAAGATTTTTTTGAACAAATTTATTTTATGTATGATGTGGATTCAAAGGTGATTCCTAAATATGATAATATTTATGTTGAGATATGTAATGATATTCTTAAATATTTGAATATGTTTGCATTTGAATCTTCAAAGTCTATGCCAAATTCAAATGTTACTATAGGAGCACATGAAACTCTTATAGGCCATTGGATTATTAGAAGTATTCTTGGTGAATCGGTGGATATGAGAGCAATTTCTTCAGATTATTCTGTGGCTAGAGCACAGCATTATATAGAGCAACATTATTCTGAAAAGATTACTGTTGAAATTCTTGCTAGATTGACTTACATATCCGCATCAACATTGTCTCATAAATTCAAATCAGAGATTGGAGTATCTCCAATTGATTATCTTTTAGAAGTTAGACTTCAAAAAGCGCGGAATATGATGAGAAGAAAAAATGTATCGTTGACAGACGTTGCGGAATTATGTGGATTTTCAAGCTTGTCGCATTTTTCAAAGTGTTTTGCAGACAGGATAGGGATGTCACCTACAGAATATCAAAAACATTATGTTTAGAAGGTGATATGAAAAAATTGCAGGATTATATAAATTCGAAGCAGGATTCATAAAGCATATTGAAATTATGTTTGTTATAATATTCAAAAATTGATAGGAGGAAAATATTATGACAAAAGAAGAAATGATTGCTTTTATGAATGCAAATCCTGTAATGCAGGTAGCTACTGTTGAGGATGATAAACCTAGAGTTAGAGCTATTTTACTTTTTAAAGCAGATGAAGATGGAATAGTATTTCATACAGCTAACACAAAGGATTTATGTAAGCAACTTATGAAAAATCCAAATGTTGAGATATGTTTTAACAGTCCTGATACTCAATTACGAGTAAGAGGTGTTGCGCATATAGATGATAGCCCGAAACTTAGAGAGGATATTTTTGCACATCCAACACGTAAATTTTTACAGGCATGGAAGGATAAGGGGATAGATAATTTACTTACTGTTTTTCGTGTGACAAATTGTGTTGGTACAACTTGGACTATGCAAACAAATTTTGAGGCTAAGGAATATATAGAGATAACTAAACATTAAGTATGATGTGAATTAGAATTGTGAATAAACAATCAAAGGAAAAAAATATGGATTAATAAAAAACAATGTCCTAAAAATATGGGACATTGTTTTTATGTGTGATATAATGAAAAAGGTATTGTTTATACTATGTAACATATGGAGGTAAAAGAATGAAAGAAAATGTAAAGAGTAAAATTGATTTGTTTGTTGAAAACAAAGAGATACTTAGGAAGGGTAACAAACTTGAATCAGAGTTAATGACAGTTGCATCAAGTCTTGTTTACACATCAGCTAGGGCTAAGGTTGATATTGAAAAATTTAAAGAGTGTAGAAAGATTTTAAAAAAGAAAGCGGGGATGTTTTCGTCTTTTAGATCAACATCTGAACTTATGGTTGTAAGTAAGATGGCAATTGCGGATAATCCTGAAAAGTATATTGATGATATTCAGGCTATTTATAAAGTTTTAACTAAAGGAACTTTAAGTGATTCTGGTTATTTTATTTTAGCAGCCATGAGTATATATGAAACTCATAAGATTGATGATAGAAATGATCTTTCTGAGTTGGTTGATATTATAAATAATCAGAAAGATTTATTTAAAAAGTTAAATAAGAAACATCCTATTTTAACTTCAACAGATGATGTTCCATTCCAGATGCTTGGTGTTCTTGAAGGTAAGGAAGTAGATGTTTTATTTGAAGAAATTGAAGAAGGATATAATTATTTAAAGAAAGACTATAAGAAAGATAAGGTTGACTCTGGCATGGCTTATAATTTAAGTCAGGTTTTAGCAGCATCAAGAGGTGATATTAAGGAAAAATGTGATAAGGCTATGCAGATTTATAAGGCATTTGCTGCACATGGTACAAAGTATGGTAAGTCATATGAGTTTGCTTCAATTGGTGCATTGGTAGATGTTGATGAAGATGTTGATAAATTAGTTGAGGAGATTATTGAGGCTAATGAGTATCTTGAGAAAAAGAAGGGTTTTGGCAATTGGTCTTTAGGCGCTACAAAGAGATTAATGTTCGCCGCAATGCTAGTTGCAGATGAATATGATAAGGATGTAAATGTTACAGGTAGTGCAGCGCTTACAGGTACTCTTGCAACGATTATAGCTGAGCAGGTAGCTCTTATGATGGTTGTTATTTTAGCAGCATCAGCCGCAGCTTCATCGAATAATTAATAGTTTACATAAAACATAAAAAGCTAGATTAAATGAGGTATGACATGAATGTTTCATTAGAAGAAATTAGTACTTGGAATAAAGATGATGTAATATATGTTGATACGAGAGGTGAGATTGCATATAATCACGGACATATTGATGGAGCGGTTGCACTTGAAAAGGTGGCATATGTGGAAGATAAGCTTCCACTAGATGTCACAAAGAAGTATGTAGTTTATTGTACATACGGGAAAAATAGTAAACCAATTGCCGATGAATTAAGAGATAAGGGTTACGATGCTTACAATCTAGATGGTGGATTTAGAGCATGGCTTCTAGCGTATGCTACTGGATACGATGAAGATGAACTTTTAAGATATGATCGTCAGATTATTTTACCTCAAATTGGAAACGAGGGTCAGAAGAAACTTAAAAATGCAAAGGTTTTAATTGTGGGGGCTGGAGGCTTAGGGTCACCAGTTGCCTTATACCTTGCAGGTGCAGGCATTGGCCAGATAGGAATAATGGATGCTGATAATGTTTCTAAGACTAATCTTCAAAGACAAATTGCTTTTAATGAAACGATGTTAGATGAAAATAAGGCAGAAGCAACTAAGAAGGTTTTAGAAAAATTAAATAGTAAAATTAGAGTACAAGCTTATAAAGACTTTTTAACTCCTGATAATGCTGAACGTATAATATCAGATTATGATTTTGTTATTGATGGAGTTGACAATTTTGAAACCAAGTTTTTGATTAATGATACTTGTGTTCTATTAAAGAAACCATTTTGTCATGCAGGTATTCTTAGATTTGAAGGTCAGGTCATGACTTATGTCCCAGGTAAATCTTCGTGCTATAGATGCATATTTGAAGAAATACCTGATAAGGGTAGTATTCCAAATTGTTCTGAAGCCGGTGTGATAGGTGCTATGGCTGGTACCATCGGAAGTATTCAGGCACTTGAGGCCATTAAGTATTTTACTGGTGCTGGAGAACTACTAACTAATAGGATGTTCGTGTTTGATGCGCTTTCCATGAATACAAGAATTGCAAAACTTCCTAGCAAGAACCCTAATTGTCGAGTATGTGGTGAGCATGCAGACATTATTAATATAAAGGAAAATCGCGAAGAATATTTAATAGAAGGTTGTAGTGTAAAGTAAGGTAAAAGTATTTGCTATATGAATAAGTAATTGCAAGTAATATATATTAATAATTATACAATTTTATTTCAGAATGCTAAAATATGTATGGTACATAATTTAGAAACTGACTAGGAAAACAGAGGTTTATTTTATAGCCTCTGTTTTCTGCAGTAATGAGGTAGTAATATGAGCAAATATGAAATAATAAAATCATGTGATGATATTGATTTTGAGCAAGTAAGAGATATTTTGAATTTTTATGGATTAAGCAATTTTGATACGAAAACCCAGCAAATGGTGTTTGAAAATAGTTATGCAGTAGTTTTTATAAAAGATAAAGATAAAATTATAGGAGTTGGTAGAGCCATATCTGATGGGATATGTCAGGCTTCTTTGTTTAATATAGCGGTAAGGGATGAATATCGAGGAGTTGGTTTAGGTAAGGTTGTTTTGGATAATTTAATAAATCAGTTAGAGGGTTGTACCATTACGCTTTATACTCATCCAAAACATTTTGGTTTATATGAGCATTGGGGATTTTCTAAAATGAAAACAGGTTACGCTATGTATCATGATGAAGAGTATTATAGAAAAGAAGGATTTATAGATTAGAAAATAAGATTTATAGAAATATAATAAAATACTTGTAATTTTTAAAAAATTAATTATAATTGTATTTGCACAAGAGTGCCAAGCAGTTCGGGTCCGATATCCTGCTTGTAAAATATTAAAACCAAAGGAGAATTAATATGAAAACAATCAAACGTGAGTGGAAGGAGTTTAAAATCCTTCTAAACAATGTACCAACATTGGTGACAACTATCTTTATTCTGTCCGTTGTGTGCATGAACTTAGTGGCTAGTAAGGAACTTTATAGTTCTAAGTTTGTATGCATCAATTGTGGTCTGGCTTTATCATGGATTCCATTTCTTTGTATGGATTGTATCTGTAAGAGATTTGGAGCTAAAGCGTCTACAAAAATTTCACTTTTAGCAATTTTATTTAATGTTGTAACGGCTATTGCTTTTAAATTATTATCAATGACACCAGGTCGTTGGGCTGGCTATTATAGTGCTCCAGATGAAAAAACTGGTGATTATATTAATGCAAGTCTTAATGGAGCATTTGGTATGGCGTGGTATGTCGTATTAGGTTCAGCTGTTGCTATGCTTTTATCTGCAATAGTTAATTCATTAGCAAATGAAGCAGTTGGTCGTATGGCAGATAAGGGTGATTTTAAGGGCTTTGCAATTAGAAGTTTCTTATCAACTGGAATCGGACAGTGGGTTGATAACTTTGTATTCTCAGCACTTGTTTCACATATGTTTTTTGGATGGAACTGGATGCAGGTATTTATATGTTCAATAACATCTATGCTTATTGAACTTGCAGCTGAAGCTATATTCTCACCACTTGGATATCGTATTTCCAAGAACTGGGAGAATGAAGGTGTAGGCGTAGAATATATTAAATTAGTAGATAATACAAAAAAGGCTGCATAAGCCTTTTTTGTGATTTTAATGGAAGGTATATATATGAAGTTAGAAGAATTATCAGGTATTGAACTAGGTAGGGAAGTAAATAGTGGTAATATTACACCAACTGAAGTGATTGATTATTTCGCTGATCGAATCGAAAAGAGAAATCCAAGTATCAATGCCTTTACTTATACTAAAATTGAAGAAGCTAAAGTTGAAGCGAAAAAGCTTGAAGAAAGAATAGCGAAAAAAGAAGATGTGGGACCATTTGCTGGGGTTCCTGTAGGACTTAAGGATTTTTTACCATCTAAGAAAGGATGGACTAATAGTCATGGTGGCGTTAAGTCTTTAATTATGGAAGACCCTGAAGATTCGGCTTTTTATGCAGCAGCAAGGGAGGCTGGTGCAATTGCAATTGGTAAAACTAATGCACCTGCATTTGCTTTTAGAGGAACTTGTGATAATAAGCTTTATGGACCAACAAGTACACCTTTTAAAGTTGGTTATAATTCAGGTGGCTCATCAGGTGGAAGTGCAGCAGCAGTTGCAGATGGTTTACTTCCTATGGCAGAAGGTTCTGATGGAGGTGGCTCAATTCGTATTCCATCAGCATGGTGTTCATGTTTTGGATTTAAGGCATCAGTTGGAACTATTCCAAGTGTTTGTAGACCGGATGGATGGACGGCGACACATCCATATTGCTTTAATGGAGCAATCACAAGAACTGTTAGCGATAGTGCAATGATGCTTAATTATATGGCCAAGTACAATCCAAGAGATCCATTAAGTCTAGATCATGGCAAGAAGGATTTTACTGAACTTATGAAAAAGCCTATTAAGGATTGGAAGATTGCATTTACTACTGATTTTGATGTGTTTACTGTTGATAAGGAAGTAGCGCAAATAGTAGAGAATACAGCTTTAAAACTTAAACTTGCTGGAGCATGTGTTGATTATGTTCATTTTAACTTTAAACATAGCCAGGAAGAATATGCTAATTTATGGTGTAGAAGCATTTGTATTGATACTGCAATTGATATGGAACTTTGGAAGAAGGATGGTTTTGATTTGATTAAAGATCATCGTGAGGAACTTCCAGAAGAATTTATATATTGGAATGAACTTGCACTTAAGTCAACTATTATGGATTATAGATATTTTAATGATTTAAGAACGGAGATTTTAGATGCGCAGCAGGATGTGTTTGATAAATATGATATTATTATTGCACCTGTAACGATTTGTCCGCCCGTTAAGAACGCAAATGATTTTAATACAAAGGGACCTGAATGTGTTAATGGGGTTAAGGTGGAACAACTTATAGGATTTTGTGAAACATTCTTTGAAAACTTCACTGGTAATCCAGCAGCTTCTATACCGGCTGGATTTACTAAGGACGGGCTTCCAGTTGGAATGCAGATTATTGGAAAGAAATTTAGAGATGAAGATGTGTTTGCTGTAGCTTATGCCTTTGAGCAAATCGCTCCTTGGAGTTATGAAAAGGCATATAATAGAAAGATAGATTAATCTAAATATCTGTATGTATAAAAGGAGATTACTCATATATTTGAGAATCTCCTTTTTTAAATTAAAGAAGTTATTTTTGTTATAGTTGCTTTAAAAAGAATTCATGTATTCGTGTGTCGTTACCTATTTCTGGATGAAAAGATAATCCGATTTGATTTTTATATTTAACACCAACAATGCTTCCATCAACTTTAGCAAGAATTTTAACATCATCAGAAACATCTTCGATTATTGGAGCACGTATAAAAGACATTTTAAATTCAGGAAGTTCACCAACTTTTCCAATTGCATTAAAACTTCCAAGTTGCCTTCCGTAAGCATTTCGTTTAACTGTAACAGGAAGTGTACCAAGATAAGTGTTAGGGTCATTTGCTATACGCTCTGATAAAAGTATAAGGCCAGCGCATGTTGCAAGGACTGGTATGCCACTGTTGATTAGTTCTTTTAGTGGATTATACATATCAAGCTCACGGATGAGTTTTCCCTGAACGGTGCTTTCACCACCAGGAAGAACTAGCGCATCAATATTTTTGATATCATCCTTTTGTCTTAATAGGATAGTCTCTGCACCTAGCTTTTTTAGAACATCTTCATGTTCAGCAAATGCTCCCTGAACTGCAAGTATTCCAATTCTCATTTTACTGTCCTCTTTCTTCCATGATTAATTTGATTTCATTTTCGTTAATTCCAACCATGGCTTCACCAAGGTCTTCTGAAAGTTCTGCAATTAGTTTTGAATCATTATAATTTGTTACAGCTTTTACTATGGCAGCAGCTCTTTTAGCAGGATCACCTGATTTGAAAATTCCAGAACCAACAAATACTCCCTCAGCGCCTAACTGCATCATAAGTGATGCATCAGCAGGAGTTGCAACGCCACCAGCAGCGAAGTTTACTACAGGAAGTTTTTTGTGCTCGTGTACATATTTTATAAGATCAAATGGTACGCGGTATTCTTTAGCTGCTTCATAAAGTTCATCTTCTCGTAATGAAGCTACTCGTGCAATTTCAGAATTTATTTTTCTAATGTGTCTAACGGCTTGAACTACATCACCGGTTCCAGGTTCGCCTTTTGTTCTAATCATTGAAGCACCTTCATTAATTCTTCTAAGTGCTTCGCCTAAATCTCTTGCTCCGCAGACAAATGGTACTTTAAATTCTTTTTTATCTATATGATAAATATCATCCGCAGGGGAGAGTACTTCTGATTCATCAATGTAATCTATTTCAATGGCCTGCAAGATTTGTGCCTCAGCTATATGGCCAATTCGACATTTTGCCATAACAGGAATTGAAACTGCTTCCTGAATTCCTTTTATCATTTTAGGGTCGCTCATACGTGATACGCCACCAGCTGCTCTTATATCTGCTGGGATTCTTTCAAGTGCCATTACTGCGCATGCTCCAGCGGCTTCAGCAATCTTTGCCTGTTCAGGAGTTGTTACATCCATAATAACTCCACCTTTTAACATTTGTGCTAATCCTTTGTTTAATTCGTATTGTTCTGACATTTTTCTACCTCCGATTGAATTATGATAGTAATTATGTTATAACTAAAGTGGCATATTTAAAATATCCAAAATAAAGGTTTTTGAGATGCCAGATTGGAGGTTTACATATGTTAACTTATGATTTGTCTTGTGCTTCTGGGCCGATATATGTTTATTTGTATCAGTGTCTTAAGAAAGATATTTCAGAGGGCAGAATTGAGCCGGGAACAAAGCTTCCATCGAAAAGAGCATTTGCTGGGAATTTGGGAGTGAGCACTATTACAATTGAAAATGCATATGGCCAGTTAGAGTCAGAAGGATATATCCAGTCGGTACCCAAGAAGGGGTATTATGTTGTGGATATTCCAAATTTAGGTATTAAGAAAGGTACGGTTAAGACCGTTAAAAATATATCTGAAAGTAAGGTGGCGGAGGATTTATTTGATATTTCATCGAATAAAGCGGATGCAGGTAGTTTTCCTTTTTCAGTTTGGAGTAAGCTTATGAGGGAGACTCTTTCAGAGAAAACTGAACAGCTACTTGATAATTCTGAGAAGACGGGAGTCTTTGAACTAAGGGTTGCGATTGCTGAGCATTTATCTTCTTATAGAGGTATGGATATTGATCCTGACCAGATTATTATAGGTGCGGGAACTGAGTATCTTTATGGGGTACTTGTTAATCTGCTCGGAAGGGATAAGATATTCTGTGTTGAGAATCCTGGTTACACGAAGCCTAAGCAGATTTATGAGAGTAATAATGTTAAATGTGTTTATGCTGATATCGATGAGCAGGGGATTAGTGTTAATAAGATAAAGGAAAAGAAGGCTGATGTTATTCATATTTGTCCGACGCATCATTTCCCAACAGGTATTACAATGCCTGTTAGCAGAAGGTATGAACTTCTTGCGTGGGCTAATGAGAAGGATGGAAGATATATTATTGAGGATGATTACGATAGTGAGTTTAGGGTTAATGGTATGCCGATATCTCCGTTCTTTAATATTGATGCATGTGAAAAGGTTATATATATGAATACTTTTTCAAAGTCGCTTGCTTCAACTATGAGAATAAGTTATATGATTTTGCCGGAGCATTTGCTGAAGAAATATAAACAGGAACTTGGATTTTATTCTTGTACGGTTCCAACATTTGAGCAGTATACTTTAGCGTCATTCATATCAAGGGGATATTTTGAAAAGCATATTAATAGAATGAGAATTTATTATGGCAAGAAGAGGAAGGCACTTATTGATGCAATTGAGCATGAACTTCCAAAGGATAAATATGAAATCATTGAGAATGACTCGGGGCTTCATTTTAATTTGAAGTTAAACATAAAAATGAGTGATTGTAAGTTTAAGGAATTACTTAAGAGTCATGGCATTATAGTTCAGGCGGTAAGTGATTATTATATGGATGAAGTGAAGGATTATCATATATTCATAGTTAATTATTCGAGTATTGATATTGATATGTTGATGGGTAAAATTAAAATGCTTAAGAAAGTTTTATAAGAATTAAAAAGTATTCATTTTGGTTAAATAAAATCTGTAAGAAATAGAATATGCAGTGCAAATTTGTTATAATAAAAATAGTTGGAGGAGTATACTGATGAAGAAGAAATTACTAGTTACATTATGTACAGTTGCCGCTTTAAGTGTTTCAGCTTGTGACTGTAGTTTAAAGAATGATGTGGAGAGTACTAAAGCCACAGTAAGTAAGAATGAAGAAGTTAAACAGACCGAAAATACAGATGCTGAAACAACAGAGGCTACTACTGAAAAAGAGACAGTTGAAGAAACAACAGAAGAAACTTTTTCAGAAAGTGATGTAGCAGCAATTGAAGTTAAATCCAAGGATTTGCACGATGGAGTTTGGGATACCAAGATTACTTATACAGAGAACGGCTCAAATTTATCACCACAGCTTTCATGGGAAGCCGTTGAAGGTGCAGATTCATATGTTGTATATATGGTTGATAACACAGCAGGTAGCTGGATGCATTGGAAGTCAAAGGATGTAAAGAAAACAAAATTGAAACAGGGATGGGCTGATTCTGAAGAATATGTAGGTCCATATCCACCGGGTGGTACACATGAATATGAGATTTATGTTATTGCATTAAAGAATCCTGTTTCAGAAGTATATGGAGAGTTTGATAAAAGCAATATTGGATTTTGAGATAATAAATTTAACTGTAATATAACGGATGATGGGGAAGAAGGTAACATTCTTGCTATAGGAACTATAAAAGGAACTTATACAGCAGGAGAATAAGTGAGGAATAGTTTATGATAAAAGTTTTATTCATCTGCCACGGCAATATATGTAGGTCTACAATGGCGCAATTTGTCATGCAGGATATGGTTAATAAATTGAATATAGCGGATAAGTTTATAATAGATTCAATGGCTACAAGTACTGAGGAGATTGGAAATGGACCTCATTATGGTACGGTTAATAAAATGAGAGAGGTTGGAATTGCGGTACTTCCTCATAGGGCTACTCAGCTTAAGAAATCTGATTACGCTAATTGGGATTACATTATAGGTATGGATAAATGGAATATAAAAAACATTAATAGAATTATTGGAGAGGATAAAGATAATAAGGTATCGATGTTGCTAGATTATACTGATAATCCAAGAGATATCGCAGATCCATGGTATACTGGAAATTTTGATAAAACATATGATGATATCGTGGAAGGACTTGATGCATTTTTAGACTTTGTACTAAAAAGAGAAGGTTAGTAGATTGTTTGTTTAGTGTATTTATGGGGGACAAAATATGGTAATGGATATGATTTATAGACATCTGATTACGGTGTTTATGATTATTTTATTTTCATTGAAACTATGGTACAGGAAATCATTTAGGAATGTAGAAACTAAATTCTTTTGGGTAACAGTAGTAAGCTGCATTGTTTTGGTAGTAGAAGATTCTTTTGAAACTATGACTGCTAATTATGAATCGCTGAGGTTTTGGAGAACCTTACTTTCAGTTATAGGTTATACATTTCGTTCAGTTGCAGCTGTTGGATTGTTGCTCGTTGTTATGCCAAAGAAAAAACAAAGCCCATTGGTATGGATTCCGTGTTTTATAACGCTGTTAGTTTCAGGGACAGCGTTCTTTACAGACATAGCCTTTGGGTTTGATGAAAACTATGCTTTTTACCGTGGCCCTTTGGGATTAGTAGCATTTGCTGTTCCTATTTTTTATTTGGTTATGATTTTATGGACTACTCGTAAATTTGTGATTGAAGAAAAAGGATATGAAAGATTAGCTATTCCGATATGTGCATTATTGTGCTTGGCATCTTCTCTTGTTGATGCTTATGCAGGTGGTATAAGACTTAATGAAGCTATTATGATTAGTAGTATTTCGTTTTATGTTTTTTTATACACTCATGATAATAGAAGAGATTCATTGACGGGGCTTTTAAATAGACAGGCGTTTTATGAGGATAGCGTAGTATTTGCTAAAGATATAAAAGCAGTTGTGTCTCTAGACATGAATGGACTTAAGGAGATAAATGATAAACAGGGACACCAAGCTGGAGATAAAGCGTTAGCTACAATTGGTTTATGTATTGAACAAGCACTAGGTTATGACGCTCAAGCATATAGAGTAGGTGGGGATGAATTTTTGATTCTGGTATTTCATAATAGTAAGGATAGAATTAAAAAAGCAACTGACTCAATAAAAGAAAGTATAAATAATAATGGATATTTTATTTCTGTGGGATATTCACTTGTGGAAGGAAATGAGGGGTTAGAAGAAACTATTAAGAAGTCAGATAAAGCTATGTATGAAGATAAGGCTTTATTTTACAAACAACGAGGAAACGATAGAAGAAGTAGGTGATTTTTTATCTTTTTTAGAAAAATAAAAATTTATGCAATTTGCATAATCTAAATTTATTGAGATATTATAAAAGAATTATGTTTACTAAATCGTTAAAGTGAAATAAGGCAAAAATTCTTATTATATTAAAATAAATCAAAGGAAAATGACATATTTTTAAGTTAACGGAAACTATAAGAAAAAAATGGTTTCCGTTTTTCTTGACTATTTTTTAACGTACATATATTCATTGTTAATGTTGCACAAAACGAGTATTTTCTATACATTAAAATAAATAAATACTTCTGAAAAAAGCCGAAAATGCCCTAGAATGCTTGAAATTCCGTAAAAATAGTTTATAATTAGAGAAGGTTGTGTGGTAACGATGATTAAATCGTTCATGCAATTATAATTTATACAGTTTGCTAAGAGATTTTTACTGGAGAGTAACAGGTAAATAGTTTAAAAAAGAAAAAAAGTGAGGATGAATATGAAAAAGGATTTGAGAAACAAAATCTTAGCGACAGCAGCAGGGGTGACATTATTTACAACTATGGCATTAGGCCATAACACACCATGGGGAATCTTTGGTGGATCAGAAAGTTCTGGTAAAGTGACAACATACCAGTATGCAACAGCTGATGATTTAGGAAGTGCAAACAGCTTCGCAGTAGTTGCAGAGGAGTTTAACAAAGATAACCATATGGAAGGTACATTTGCTACAGGTAGTTTAATTACTAAAGGTGATATTTGTGGTATCACAGGTAATGTACAAGGATATATTAATCCAAATGAAAATCTCATTTATATCGGTGATGTAGATGATATTAGTAATTTACAGACTAACAACGGTGTTGATACTGATCTTTTAGTTCTTCCTAAGGGAACAACTTTTGATTATTCTTTTAATAATAACACTGGTGTTTCAGTTTCATACAATGGAAAGACTGCAAATTATAATAGTCAGGCTAGTATGAATGTAAAAGAAATTACAACAACAGATAAAACAGATTATAAGATTGATTTTTCAAAGGCTATGAGTTCACTTTCTACATATGCAAATGCTAGAATGGGTGAAGATACAGTTGGTAAAAATACAACAGTAGTTAAAGATAGCATGGATGTTGATTTTAATAATAGAAAGATTGTCGTTGACTGTGGAGCAGGCAAGAATGTAATTACAATCACAGCTGATGAACTTGAAAATTACATGATTGATGTTAAGGGTTCATCTAATGAAGCTTTTTCATTAGTAGTTAACGTAACAGATGCAAACAAAGGAACATATAACTTTAATAGAAGAGTAACTGTAAATGGAAACAATGATGGTTATGGTGTTTGTGGTGGTTTAGTATTATTTAACTTTGCTGGATCAGAATCAACACTTACTTTCCAGCAGGAGAATATCGGTGTTGTTTTAGCACCTAAGGCTGATGTAGTAGTTCAGTCTACACATAACGGTTCAGTATTTGCTAAGACAGTTAAGAATGATGGTTGTGAAATTCACCAGAATCCATTTAAGCAGTTCGTTGAGAAGCAGGAAGAAACAACAACTGTTGAAGAAACAACAACAGTTGAAGAAACAACAACAGAAGAAATTACAACAGAGGCTACAACAGAAGAGACAACTACAGAGGAAATCACAACAGAGGAGCCTACAACAGAAGAAGTTATAATTGAAACAGAGGCTACAACAGAAGAAACAACAACAGAAGAAATCACAACAGAAGAGCCTACAACAGAAGAAGTTATAATTGAAACAGAGGCTACAACAGAAGAAACAACAACAGAAGAAATTACAACAGAAGAGCCTACAACAGAAGAAGTTGTAATTGAAACAGAAACAACAACAGAAGAACCTACAACAGAAGCAGTAGTAATTGAGACTACAACAGAAGCTCCTACAGAGGAAATCACAACAGAAGCTCCTACACAGGATGTTGTAATTGAAACAGAAGCTACAACAGAAGCTACTACAGAAACAACAACAGAAGCTCCTACACAGCAGAAGACAACAGAAGCTCCTACACAGGACGTTGTAGTTGAAACTCAGACAACAACAGTTAAAGCAACTGAAGAAGAAACAGAAATGGTTCTTGATGAAGAAAGAGAATCTGAAGAAGATTACGAAGAGGAATCTGAAGAAGAAGAGGAAGAAACAGAAACAGATTCTTCAGAATATGTAGAAGATACAACTCCTCAGACAGGTGATAACGCTAATATTCCACTTATGGCTATGGTATGCGTTGTATCTCTTGCTGGTGTTATAGTTCTTAAAAGAGTTAAAAAAGAAAACTAAAATAAAATATAAAACCAAAGGAGAAAAGAAATGAAATTTTTCATTGACACAGCTAATGTAGAAGACATTAAAAAAGCAAACGATATGGGTGTTATTTGTGGTGTTACAACAAATCCATCACTTATCGCAAAAGAAGGTAGAAATGTAACAGAAGTATTAAAGGAAATCACAGAAATCGTTGATGGTCCTATCAGTGGCGAAGTAAAAGCTACTACAGTTAAGGCTGAAGATATGATCAAAGAAGGTAGAGAAATCGCTGCTCTTCACAAGAACATGGTAGTTAAGATTCCTATGACAGCTGAAGGTCTTAAAGCAACTAAGGTTTTAGCTAGTGAAGGTATCAAAGTTAATGTTACACTTATCTTTTCAACTAATCAGGCTATTTTAGCAGCAAATGCTGGTGCAGCTTATGTATCACCATTTATTGGTAGAATTGATGACATCAATATGGATGGTATGGCTCTTATCGAAGAAATCGCAGAAGTATTTGCTATTTATGGATATGAAACAGAAATAATCGCTGCTTCAGTAAGAAACACAACACATGTTACAAAGTGTGCTCTTGCTGGTGCTGACATCGCAACAATTCCTTATGGAGTAATTGCTCAGATGGTTAAGCATCCACTTACTGATCAGGGTATTGAAAAATTCATTGCAGACTACGTTGCTGTATTTGGTGAATAAATTAGAACTTAATAATTCTTTTTTTCATAAATGAATTTCCTTAAAAAGGGTTATCCAAAATTTTGGGTAACCTTTTTTATGTTTGCATAGTATAACAATTAACCTTGAATTTATTGATTTTATATAAGTATTTGTTGATTTAATTTATTGACTTTACTTGAAAAAAGTCTATAATATTTATTAGAGTAAATAAATAAAAGACGGAGGAACTTATCATGGAAAAGAAAAACATTGATTGGTCAAATATTGGATTTGGCTATGTTAAGACGGATAAGAGATTTGTTTCAAATTTTAAAAACGGTGCATGGGATGGCGGTGTACTTACAGAAGATGACACAATTACAATGTCAGAGTGTGCAGGTGTTCTTCAGTATGCACAGACTGTATTTGAGGGATTAAAGGCATATACAACAGAGGATGGTAGAATTGTAACATTCAGACCTGACCTTAACGCATCAAGATTTGCTGATTCGGCTAGAAGACTTGAGATGCCTGTATATCCAGAAGATAAATTTGTTGAAGCAGTATTAAATACAGTAAAGGCTAATGAAGCTTATGTACCACCTTATGGAACAGGTGCTACACTTTATGTTCGTCCTTATATGTTTGGTAGTTCTCCAGTTATTGGTGTTAAGCCAGCTGAAGAATATCAGTTTAGAGTATTTACTACACCAGTAGGTCCTTACTTTAAGGGTGGCGCTAAGCCTATTACAATTAGAGTAAGTGATTTCGATAGAGCAGCTCCTCATGGAACAGGACATATCAAAGCAGGTCTTAACTATGCTATGAGTTTACATGCTATTGTAACTGCTCATGCAGATGGCTTTGATGAAAATATGTATCTTGATCCACAGACTAGAACAAAGGTTGAAGAAACAGGTGGAGCTAACTTCTTATTTGTAACTAAAGATGGTAAGGTTGTAACTCCTAAGTCAAATAGTATATTACCATCAATTACACGTCGTTCACTTATGACAGTTGCTAAGGATTATTTAGGACTTGAAGTTGAAGAAAGAGAAGTTTTATTTGATGAAGTTAAGGATTTCGCTGAATGTGGATTATGTGGTACAGCTGCAGTTATTTCACCAGTAGGTAAAATCGTAAATAAGGATCAGGAAATCGTATTCCCAAGTGGAATGGAAGAGATGGGTCCTATTACTAAGAAGTTATATGAAACTCTTACAGGTATCCAGATGGGTAGAATTGAAGCTCCAGAAGGATGGATTGTAGAAGTTAAATAATTATAAAAATGTTTTAAACATAAAAAGGATGTAGTTTATGCTACATCCTTTTTTGTACTATTTAATTCTTTTTATTTTACTAAATGAACCAAATACTTTATTCTTTCCAACTGTATAATATGCTCTTACTTTGTAGTAACCTTTATCAGTTAGTTTTACTTTTAAGTTTCGCTTTTTAGCCGAATTTGTATTCTTTATTGCTTTGTAACGACCATTCTTTTTGCTTGCTTTATAAATTATATACCCGCTTGTTGATTTATCCTTAGCCCATGTAAGTTTATATGAGTCTGCGTTTTTAGTAATTTTAAATTTCTTAACTGTCTTAGGAACATATACTGAAATTGGTTCTGTTCCGTTACTTGAATCAATTTCATTTTTTGCATATGCGCGAATACTATATAGATATGTATGTCCTTCTTTAGCTTTTTTATCTATAAATTTTGTTGAAGAAGTAGTACCAATAAGTTTATAAACTCCATTAGTTCCTGTGCTTCTGTATACTTTATATTTTGATGCTTTTGAAACCTTGCTCCATTTAATTGTAAGTTTGTTTGTAGGTCTACTTACAGTAGTTTTTTTTATGTTGGCAAGTTTATTCTTTCCTGTTTTTATGTATTTATAAGTTTTGAATGAATCAAACATTTGCTGAACATTTTTTGATCTATTAGCAAATAAGGATATTTTGTTAGTTGGTGTTTGTCCAAATCCGTAACCTTTTCCGTTGATATCTAAATAACCGCTAGCAGCTTTTGAAGCCCAACCTGTACCATATTTATCCCATTGTTTTATTTGTGGCCAAGCAGGTTCCCAGTAAAATACGCCAATACCATCAGATTTATTATCAAAATTATAATCGATGCTATTAACAGTGTTGATTAATGCTCTTAGAAATGAGGCCTGTCCCTGAACTGAAACACCATATGGATATTTTGTTTTGTCGTTATCTCCATATGTTGGATAGTTTGTTTCGGCAACCATAATCTCTTTCTTTGTGGTATCACCAATTTGTGAAAGAGTAGAGTATAAGTTCTCTAAATCACCGTGAATATCAGGGTAATATGATGTAGCAAATACATCGTAATCAGTAACACCGTTTCTTTCTAGTTTCGCATATATTGTTCCACAACCTTTATTAGGCTCAGTGAAATGAAGAACTCTTTTAATAGAAGCCTTATTCGCATTATTAAAATCAGTAACTGCCTTTAAACCTGCATTTAAATAATTACAGTAGTTTTCATTTAATAATCCACCACTTCCAGGTTGCCATGTACGTTCAGAAACAAAACCGTTATTAATTTCATTTCCAATTTGAATCATACCAACATTGATTTTATCTTTAGCAAATGCATTAAGTACAGTTTTGGTCCAACCATAAATTCTATCAGACACTTCGTTAGGGTTTAGTTTTGTCCAATCCTTAGGTGCAATGAACTTGCTAGGGTCAGTCCAAAAATCAGAATAATGTAAATCAATTAGGACTTTCATATTAGCGTTGGTAGCTCTTTTTCCTATTAAAAGAGCAGTATTTAAATCGTTGTTACCACCGCCATAATATTCACCGTTTGCATTTTTAGGATTGTTCCATATTCTGACACGAATGTAATTAGTTCCATTTTCGTGACAAAGTTCGAAAATATCTTTCTTATTACCATCTTCATCACAATATGTAACACCACCTTTTTCTAAGGCGATAATACTTGAAATATCCATTCCAAGTGCAAAGTCATCATTGATGTTGACTTTATTAACCTTAACGCTTTCATTAACTGGTTCAGCGCTAACAGTTACTGCACTAGCAAATACTAAACTGCAAGCGCAGATTAATGGTTTAATGTAATTCTTTTTCATAAATTCTCTCTCTTTCTATTAATTATTCTCCCATCTTCCTGATGCACCACAAGGAAGTACTAATCCGGTATCCTTAACAGGAAGTCCAAGTTCATCACTATGTGTATGTCCGCCGAATTTCTTTCCGACTTCAGTTTCAATCATATATGTGAGAACTGAAGGTGCGAGACCTGTCGTATATGAGTTAACTAGGAAGAAGAGAGGTTTGTCTGAAAGAATCTTTGTACAGAGTTTGATAAAATCGTGAATGTTATCTTCGATTTTCCAAATCTCACCTTTAGGACCTCTTCCGTATGAAGGTGGATCCATAATAATTCCGTCGTATTTGTTACCTCGTCTGATTTCTCTTTCGACAAACTTCTTACAATCATCAACAAGCCAACGTATAGGCTTATCTGATAAATTGCTTGAAGCAGCATTTTCCTTAGCCCAGTTAACCATACCCTTTGATGCATCAACATGAGTTACAGCAGCACCAGCAGCTGCGGCGGCAATTGTAGCACCACCAGTATAAGCAAATAAGTTTAATACTTTAACTTCCTTATCAGGATTCTTTTTCTTTTCCTTCTTTATTATAGAAGAAAACCAATCCCAGTTAGCTGCCTGCTCTGGAAATAATCCTGTATGTTTAAAACTAAAAGGCTTTAAGTTAAATGTTAATTCTTTATAATTAATAGTCCAACTTTCAGGTAAGTCAAAGAATTCCCAGCTTCCGCCACCTTTAGCACTTCTGTGATAATGTGCATTAGGACTTTTCCAAAATTTATTACTTTTAGGTGTATTCCATATAACCTGAGGATCAGGCCTAATCAACATAAAATCTCCCCATCTCTCAAGTTTTTCACCACCTGAAGTATCAATTACTTCATAATCTTTCCAACCATCTGCAATAATCATTAATGTTTCTCCTGTATATTTAATAATTTGAAGTATTATATAGAGAATATACAAATACTTCAAAAATGCTTTGCATTTTTTCAGTATGTTATCAAATCACTTCGTGATTTGATAACATATATAATTTTACCTATTGGAGTTATTAAAGTCAACTTGAACATATTGAGAAAAGATGATATGATAGAAAATGTTTAAGGAAAGGTTTCCATAAACAAAAAAGAGAAGGAGAAATTGGCTAAAAATGAAGAAGAGAGATGTTTTAAAACTGAAAATAAAAAAGAATGTAATAATGGAGTTGGTGCTATGCACAATGTCTGTATTATGTATAACTGCCTGTAGCGGCAAAAAGAAGGAAAATGCTAGTTATAAGAAAGACGAAAGTAATAAGGAAACAACTTCAAAGGTATCGGATGATGGAGATGAGAATAATGTTCTACCTAAGATGTATGATATTAATAATGGTGAATATCATAACCTTGATGATAAGTATGGTACCTGCTATGAGGTATTCTTGAGAAGTTTCTGTGATGGTAATGGAGATGGAATAGGTGATATAAAAGGTCTTATTAGTAAACTTGATTATATTAATGATGGTAATTCTGAGACTGATGATGATCTTGGCGCTGATCAGATTTGGCTTATGCCAATTCATCCATCGCCTTCATATCATAAGTATGATGTTGTAGATTATATGAATATCGATGAAGTGTATGGAAATCTTGATGACTTTGATAACCTTGTCAATGAGTGTAATAAGAGAGGAATTAAACTTATCCTTGATATGGTTTTCAATCACACATCCTCAGAACATCCCTGGTTTAAGGAAGTGTATAATGAAATAAGTGCACTTAAGCCTGGAGAAAAGATTGATAAGAATAAATGCAGCAAGTTTTTTTCATACTATAATATAACAGATGAAAAATCAGGTAGCGGTTATAGACAGATTGGTGAAAGTGATTATTATTATGAATGTCAGTTCTCAGGTGGAATGCCTGACTTAAATCTAGCAAATGCTGATGTAAGAAAAGAACTCGAGAAAGTTATGAAGTTCTGGCTTGATAAAGGTGTATCCGGATTTAGGTTAGATGCTACTACATATTATATGAGTGGTGATTTAGATGGAAACATTGATGTGTTAACATGGCTTAATAATTATGTTAAATCTGTAAAGGAAGATGCTTATATAGTTGGTGAAGCATGGACTAATGAACCAACTTATTCAGCAATGTATAAGAGTGGAGTAGATAGCTTTTTTAACTTTGAATTTGCTGATAAGGGTGGAGTGATTTCTTCTATATTAAATGGAAGTAAAGATGCATCTTATTTTGGTGAGATGGTTTGCAAGTTTAATGAAGATTTTGAAAGTAATAATGAGAATTTTATTGATGCTCCATTTTTAAGTAATCATGATACTGGAAGGGTGGCTGGATATTTCGCTGGAGATGAAGCAGATGAAAAGATTAAGATTGCCTGGGCTATGAATATGCTTCAGGGTGGAAGAGCCTTTCTATATTATGGAGAGGAACTTGGTATGAAGGGTTCTGGTGCTGATGAAAATAAGAGAGTTCATATGTATTGGAGCGATGAAGAGTATGCAGGCATGACAGGAGATCCTGAAGGTTCAACATTTAAAATGAAGTATGAATCATATGAAAAACAAAAGGATGATCCATATTCAATTTATAATTTTATGAAGCAGAATATTAAGCTTAGAAATATTTATCCCCAGATAGCCAGAGGAAAGAATGAACTTTTAGAAGAATTATCAGATAAAAACATATGTGCTCTTAAGAAAGGTGGATTAGAAAGTTTTAAAACTTTTGAGGATGGAGCAAATGCCCTTACAGATGAACAAAAGAATGAATATGCAAAAGAGTTATATATAGTAATAAATACTTCTGAAGAAGAAACAGAAGTTGATATAAGCAAATGCGGTTTCATTTTGAAAGATAATAAGGTAACGGATGAAGAGACAAGGAAATGGATAGTGGGAATTTTACAAACAAATGAAGAATATCCTGATATGAAGGATGAAAAGTTAATTATGCCAGCATATTCGATTGCTATTTTATCTAAATAGATATTATTTGTATATAGAAGAAAAAAGTATGGTTATATTTGCCGGAGTGAGAATTAATTGTTTTATGCTATTGATTTTTGCTTCGGCATCTTTTATATTTATAGGTACGGATTTTATAGTTATACTAATAATAAAAAAATTAATTTATTTTAAAATAAGGGTTGCAATTATTTGCATTTTATGTTAAAGTAATTTTTGCTGTGGCATGATAGCTATGAAGCGTGAGGTTGCTACATTAATAAAATGTAGGTTTTCCGTGGAGCGAATGTCAAGTTCAGGAAACTGGCGACAAGTCACTGTACTAAACAAGAATGTCCACTTGAGGTAAGTGGAAACAACGTGATGTGTTTTTTTTATTAACGAAAAGGACACACACGGAAGTGTGTACAGTCACCGCTTGTCGTACTAAGTTCAAAAGTACGAAAAGGAGGCGACTTTTTTTATGGCAAGTCAAGTAATGAGAATTACACTTAAAGCTTATGATCATGCATTAGTTGATCAGTCAGCTGCAAAAATTATCGAAACTGTAAAGAAATCAGGAGCAAAAGTTAGCGGACCAGTTCCACTTCCAACAAAGAAGGAAGTTGTTACTATTTTAAGAGCCGTTCATAAGTACAAAGACTCTAGAGAACAGTTCGAGCAGAGAACTCATAAGAGACTTATCGATATTGTAGAGCCTACACAGAAAGTTGTAGATGTTCTTACAAAGTTAGAAATGCCAGCAGGTGTTTATATCGATGTTAAAATGAAAAACAAATAATCCAGTGTATTTAGAATGATCGCAGAGCGATCCGCTGTAGATTAACAGGAGGAATTTAAAATGAAGAAAGCTATTTTAGCTACAAAAATTGGTATGACTCAGATCTTCAATGAAGATGGAGTTCTTACACCTGTTACTGTACTTACAGCTGGACCATGTGTAGTAACACAGGTTAAGACAGTTGAAAACGATGGATACAGTGCAGTTCAGGTTGGTTTTGTTGACAAAAGAGAAAAATTAGTTAACAAGCCAGTTAAAGGTCACTTTGACAAAGCAGGAGTTTCTTACAAGAGATATGTAAGAGAATTCAGATTTGAAAATTCAGAAGAATACTCAAATGGTGATGAAATCAAAGCCGATGTATTTGCTGCAGGAGATAAGGTGGATGCTACTGCAATTGCAAAGGGTAAAGGATTCCAGGGTGCTATTAAGAGACACGGTCAGTCAAGAGGTCCTATGGCTCACGGTTCTAAGTATCATCGTCATGCAGGTTCAAACGGTGCTTGTTCAAGTCCAAGTAAGGTATTCAAAGGTAAGAAGATGCCTGGACACATGGGTGCAAAGAAGGTTACAACACAGAATCTTGAAGTTGTTAGAGTTGATGTAGAAAACAACATCATTTTAGTTAAGGGTGCTGTACCTGGACCAAAGAAAGCTTTAGTAACTATCAAAGAATCAGTTAAAAGCGGTAAGTAGTATTTGGAAGGAGGATAACACAGATGGCAAAAGTATCTGTTTATAATATGGAAGGCAGTGTTGTTGGCGACATTGAACTTAACGACAGCGTATTTGGTGTAGAAGTTAATGATCATCTTGTACATTTAGCAGTTGTTAATCAGTTAGCTAATAATCGCCAGGGTACACAGAGTACTAAAAACCGTTCAGCAGTTAGAGGCGGCGGTAAGAAGCCTTGGAGACAGAAGGGAACAGGTCATGCAAGACAGGGTTCTACAAGAGCTCCACAGTGGACTGGTGGTGGCGTAGTATTTGCTCCACAGCCAAGAGATTATTCATATAGTATTAATAAGAAAGAAAAGAGAGCAGCTCTTAAGAGTGCTTTAACATCAAGAGTAAATGAAGAAAAAATCTTCGTACTTGATGAACTTAAATTTGATGAAATTAAGACAAAGAAATTTGTTGAAGTTCTTAACAACTTAAAAGTAAACAAAGCATTAGTAATCATTGGTGAGAACGATGCTAACGTTGTTAAGTCAGCTAAGAACGTTGCAAACGTAAAGACAGCTTTAACAAACACAATTAACGTATTTGATATTCTTAAATATGATAACGTTGTTATTACAAAAGCTGCTGTTGAAAAAATCGAGGAGGTGTATGCATAATGGCAAATATTCAGTATTATGATGTAATCCTCAAACCTGTTATCACTGAGAGAAGTATGAACGCTATGGCAGATAAGAAATATACTTTCTACGTACATGTTGATGCTAACAAGTCTCAGATTAAAGAAGCAGTTGAAAAGATGTTCGAGGGAACAAAAGTTAAGAGTGTTAACACAATCAACTTAGATGGCAAAGAAAAGAGAAGAGGCAGAACAGTTGGTAAGACTGCTGCTAAGAAGAAAGCTATCGTAACACTTACAGAGGACAGCAAGGACATCGAAATTTTCGAAGGTCTATAAAAAGTCCATTTATACGCAATAAAAGCGTGATAACAAATTGAAACTGAAAGGAGAAATAAAATGGGAATTAAAACATATAACCCATATACACCTTCAAGAAGAAATATGACTAGCTTAGATTTCGCTGAAATCACAAAGAGTGTACCAGAGAAATCACTTACAACTTCACTTAAGAAGACAGCTGGTCGTAACAATCAGGGTAAAATTACAGTAAGACACCATGGTGGTGGATCTAGAAGAAAATACAGAATCATCGACTTCAAGAGAAGAAAAGATGATATTCCAGCTGTTGTAAAGGCAATCGAATACGATCCAAATAGAACAGCTAACATCGCACTTATCTGCTATGCAGATGGTGAAAAGACATACATCCTTGCTCCTAACGGATTAAAGGTTGGACAGAAAGTTATGAATGGTGCTAACGCTGATGTTAGAGTTGGTAACTGTTTACCACTTGAAAACATTCCAGTTGGTACAGAAGTTCACAACATTGAGCTTTATCCAGGTAAGGGCGGACAGCTCGTTCGTTCAGCTGGTAACAGTGCACAGCTTATGGCTAAAGAAGGCAAGTTCGCTACATTAAGACTTCCTTCAGGCGAAATGAGAATGGTTCCAGTTATCTGCCGTGCTTCAATTGGTACAGTTGGTAATGGTGAACACAACCTTGTTAAAATCGGTAAAGCAGGACGTAAACGTAACATGGGTATCAGACCTACAGTTCGTGGTTCCGTTATGAACCCTAATGACCATCCACACGGTGGTGGTGAAGGTAGAGCACCTATCGGACGTTCAGGCCCTTGTACTCCTTGGGGTAAGCCAGCACTTGGTCTTAAGACTCGTAAGAAGAACAAGCAGTCTAACAAGATGATCATCAGAAGACGTGATGGAAAGAACATGAAGTAAGGAGGTAGTACACTATGGCAAGATCATTAAAAAAAGGTCCATTTGCGGATGAGAGCTTATTAAAGAAAATTAACGCTATGAACGAAAGCGGTGACAAGGCTGTTGTTAAGACATGGTCACGTCGTTCAACAATTTTCCCACAGATGGTAGGACATACAATTGCCGTTCATGACGGTAGAAAGCATGTTCCTGTATATGTTACAGAAGATATGGTTGGACATAAACTTGGTGAGTTTGTTGCTACTAGAACTTACAGAGGACATGGTAAAGACGAAAAGAAGTCTCGTTAGTTAATCGAATTTTGAAAGGAGGTCTCATCTCATGGCTAAAGGACATAGATCCCAGATTAAGAGAGAGAGAAATGCTAATAAAGATACAAGACCATCAGCAAAATTATCATTTGCTAGAGTGTCTGTACAGAAAGCATGTTTCGTATTAGATGCTATCAGAGGTAAGGATGTTGAGAGTGCATTAGGTATTCTTGCTTACAATCCAAGATATGCATCAAGCGTAATTGAAAAATTATTAAAATCAGCTATAGCAAATGCTGAAAACAATAATGGTATGAATGTTGATAATCTTTACATTGAAGAATGTTACGCTAACAAAGCAACTACAATGAAGAGAATTAAACCAAGAGCACAGGGTAGAGCTTACAGAATTGAAAAATTAACTAGTCACATTACTATCGTGCTCAACGAAAGATAATAGGAGGTAAACATGGGACAGAAAGTAAATCCTCATGGCTTAAGAGTCGGTGTAATCAAAGACTGGGACTCAAAGTGGTATGCTGAGAGCGGTGATTTCGCAGATAACCTTGTTGAAGATTACAACATCAGAAAATTTGTTAAAAATAAATTAAAGAATGCCGACATATCAAAGATTAATATTGAAAGAACTAATGATAGAGTTAAAGTTATGATTTCAACAGCTAAGCCAGGTATCGTTATCGGTAAGGGCGGTGCTGAAATCGAAAAGTTCAAAGCTGAACTTAGTAAAGTAGTAACTGATAAGAAGTTACTTGTTGAAATTGTTGAAATTAAGAGACCTGAAAGAGATGCACAGCTTGTTGCTGAAAACATTGCAAAGCAGCTTGAAAACCGTGTATCATTCAGAAGAGCTATGAAGTCAACAATGTCAAGAACAATGAAGGCTAGAGCACTTGGTATCAAGGCTGCATGTTCAGGACGTCTTGGCGGTGCTGATATGGCACGTACAGAGTTCTATAGTGAAGGAACAATTCCACTTCAGACATTACGTGCAGACATTGATTATGGATTTGCTGAAGCAGATACAACTTACGGCAAAGTTGGCGTAAAGGTTTGGATCTACAACGGCGAAGTTCTTCCTACAAAGAATAATAGTGAAGGAGGAAACAACTAATGTTAATGCCAAAAAGAGTTAAACATCGTAAACAGTTCCGTGGTTCTATGAGAGGTAAGGCACTTAGAGGTAATAAGATTACTAATGGTGAATTCGGTATCGTAGCTTTAGAACCAGCATGGATTAAATCAAATCAGATTGAAGCAGCCCGTGTAGCTATGACAAGATACGTAAAGCGTGGTGGTAAAGTTTGGATTAAGATTTTCCCAGATAAGCCAGTTACAAAGACACCAGCTGAAACTCGAATGGGTAAAGGTAAAGGTGCTCTTGAATATTGGGTTGCAGTAGTTAAACCAGGCCGTGTAATGTTTGAAATTGCCGGTGTTCCTGAGGAAACAGCAAGAGAAGCGTTAAGACTTGCTACACATAAACTTCCTATTAAGTGTAAAGTTGTTTCTCGTGAAGATTTAGAAGGCGGTGATAACAGTGAAAATTAGTAAATATGTAGAAGATTTAAATACAAAGTCAACTGCAGAGCTTAACAACGAATTAGTAGCTGCTAAGAAGGAGCTTTTTAATCTAAGATTCCAGAACGCTACTAATCAGCTCGACAATACAAGCAGAATTAAAGAAGTTAGAAGAAATATTGCAAGAATTCAGACAATTATTGTTGAAAAAACAAAAGCTGCTGAATAATCCTTAGAAAGGAGAATTGTTGTGGAAAGAAATTTAAGAAAAACACGTACAGGTAGAGTTGTAAGTGATAAGATGGATAAGACTATCGTAGTTGCAGTTGAAGATCACGTAAAACATCCATTATATAACAAAATCGTAAAAAGAACATACAAGCTTAAAGCACACGACGAAGAGAATCAGTGCGGTATTGGCGATACAGTAAGAGTTATGGAAACAAGACCTTTATCAAAAGATAAGAGATGGAGACTTGTGGAAATCATTGAAAAAGCAAGATAATTTGCAATTGATTAGTAATTAAGGAGGAATTCGGCATGATTCAACAGGAAAGTAGACTTAAAGTTGCTGATAATACAGGTGCTAAGGAAATCCTTTGTATCAGAGTATTAGGCGGATCTACAAGAAGATATGCTACAATAGGCGACGTCATTGTTGCTACTGTTAAAGATGCAACACCAGGCGGAGTTGTTAAAAAAGGTGATGTAGTTAAAGCGGTTGTAGTTCGTACTGTTAATAAGACACGTCGTAAAGATGGTTCTTATATCAGATTCGACGAAAATGCTGCAGTAATTATAAAAGATGATAACACCCCAAGAGGAACTCGTATTTTCGGACCAGTTGCAAGAGAGCTTCGTGAAAAGCACTTTATGAAGATCGTATCTCTTGCTCCGGAAGTATTATAAGGAGGTAGAGCAGTGTCAGCTATGAAATTAAAAAAAGGCGATACAGTTAAGGTAATCGCTGGTAAAGATAAATCAAAAGAAGGTAAAATCCTTTCTGTAAATAAAAAGAATAACACTGTTTTAGTTGAAGGTATCAATATGGTATCTAAACATACAAAACCAAGCGCAGCTAACCAGGCTGGTGGTATTGTAGAGCAGGAAGCTCCTATTGATGCTTCTAACGTAATGTACGTTAGTGGTGGTAAGGTAACAAGAATCGGATACGAAATCAAAGATGGTAAGAAGGTTCGTGTTGCTAAATCAACAGGAAAAGTTATTGATTAATAGGGAAGGAGGCCAAAACGTTGAATAGACTTAAAGAGACATATAAGAGTGAAATTATAGATGCTATGACCAAGAAATTTGGTTATAAGAATGTTATGGAAGTTCCAAAACTTGAAAAGATCGTAATCAACATGGGTGTTGGCGAAGCTAAAGAAAACGCTAAAATCCTTGACAGCGCTGTTAAAGATCTCGAAACAATCGCTGGACAGAAGGCAGTTGTTACAAAGGCTAAAAACTCAGTTGCTAACTTTAAACTTAGAGAAGGCATGCCTATCGGATGTAAAGTTACACTTAGAGGTGAAAAGATGTATGCATTCCTTGATCGTCTTATAAACCTTGCACTTCCACGTGTACGTGACTTTAGAGGTGTTAATCCTAACTCATTCGATGGAAGAGGAAATTATGCTTTAGGTATTAAAGAACAGCTTATTTTCCCTGAAATTGAGTATGATAAAGTTGATAAAGTTAGAGGTATGGACATCATATTTGTTACAACAGCAAAAACAGATGAAGAAGCTCGTGAATTATTGACATTATTTAATATGCCATTTCAGAAGTAATTAAGGAGGAATATCCATGGCTAAAACCGCTATGAAAGTTAAGCAGAGTCGTAAAGCAAAATTCTCAACACAGGAATATAGCCGTTGTAGAATTTGTGGTAGACCACATGCTTATTTAAGAAAATACGGAATTTGTAGAGTATGTTTCCGTGAATTAGCATATAAAGGACAGATACCAGGCGTAAAGAAAGCAAGCTGGTAATCGAGTACTAAAGGAGGAAAGTTAAAATGACAATGAGTGATCCAATCGCAGATATGCTTACAAGAATTCGTAATGCAAATACTGCTAAACATGATACAGTAGATGTTCCATCATCAAAGATCAAAGTTGAAATCGCTAAGATTCTTCTTGACGAAGGATACATCAAAGCATATGACATCGTTGAAGATGGTAACTTCAAAAACATCCATATTACACTTAAATATGGTGCAGATAAGAATGAAAAGATCATTACAGGTCTTAAGAGAATCTCAAAGCCTGGTCTTAGAATTTATGCAGGTAAGGATGAACTTCCAAAGGTACTTGGAGGACTTGGTGTTGCAATCATTTCAACAAACCAGGGTATCGTAACTGATAAGCAGGCTAGAAAAGCAGGTGTAGGTGGCGAAGTACTTGCGTTTGTTTGGTAATAGTGAAGAATTTTCTTTAGAAAATTCTTTGCCTGTCGAGCCCATCTTGCGAAGCAAGATTTTAAATGGCGAGACTACCACTTGGACATAAAGTAAAATCTTTATTGTCGAAGTTACCTCTTGGTGTAACGTATAAATACACCAGGGCGAGACTACCGCATTCTGCGGTAATAAAGTAACTAATAACTAATAGCTAAGGAAGATTCTTTTCAGAGAATCTTTGACTTCGCGGGGAGCCGCGAAGGGCTCCCCTGATACAAAATCAGGGTGCAGAATAAATATTAGGAGGTAAACGGCATGTCACGTATAGGAAGAATGCCTATCGCTGTACCAGCAGGTGTAACTGTTGATATTGCAGAAAATAATAAGGTGACTGTAAAAGGTCCTAAGGGTGAACTTACAAGAGTTCTCCCAGGAGAAATGGAAATTAAGTTAGACGGCGAACAGGTCGTTGTTAACAGACCAAACGATTTAAAGAAAATGAGATCATTACATGGTCTTACAAGAACACTTATTGCTAACATGGTAACAGGTGTTACAGAAGGATATGAGAAAGTGCTTGAAGTTAACGGTGTAGGTTACAGAGCACAGAAACAGGGTAAGAAATTAGTGTTATCACTAGGTTATTCTCATCCAGTAGAAATGGAAGATCCTGAAGGTATCGAAACTGTTCTTGATGGACAGAACAAGATTACTGTTAAAGGTATTGATAAAGAAAAAGTAGGCCAGTATGCTGCTGAAATTAGAAGCAAGAGAGCTCCTGAACCATATAAGGGTAAGGGAATCAAGTATGATACAGAAGTTATCAGACGTAAAGTTGGTAAGACTGGTAAGAAATAATATAGGAGGTACATAAGATGATTAATAAGAAATCAAGAAGTGAAGCACGTGTTAAGAAGCACAAGAGATTACGTAATCGTTTTGCAGGAACATCAGAGATTCCTCGTTTAGCTGTTTTCAGAAGTAATAATCATATGTATGCTCAGATTATTGACGATACAGTTGGACAGACTCTTGTATCAGCATCAACACTTGACGCTGATGTTAAGGGTGAAGTAGAAAAGACCAACAACGTTGATGCAGCAGCATGTGTTGGAAAAGCTATCGCAAAGAAGGCATTAGATAAAGGTATTAAAGCTGTAGTATTCGATAGAGGTGGTTTTATTTACCAGGGTAAAGTTAAAGCATTAGCAGATGCAGCTCGTGAAGCTGGATTGGAATTTTAGTTAGGAGGAAGAGCACATGAAACGTCAAATTATTGATGCTAGTAAGTTAGAATTAGAAGAAAAAGTAGTATCAATCAAACGTGTTACTAAGGTTGTTAAGGGTGGTCGTAAGCCAAGATTCACAGCTTTAGTAGTAGTTGGTGATGGTAACGGACACGTTGGTGCAGGTCTTGGAAAAGCAATTGAAATTCCTGAAGCTATCCGTAAGGGAAAAGAAGATGCTATGAAGAAACTTATCCTTGCACCTACAGATGAAGTATTAAGTATTCCACATGACACTATCGGTAAGCATGGTAGTGCATCTGTATTACTTAAGAGAGCTGCAGATGGTACTGGTGTTATCGCTGGTGGTCCAGTGCGTGATGTATTGGAACTTGCCGGCATTAAGAACATTCGTACAAAGTCATTAGGTTCAAACAATAAGCAGAATGTTGTACTTGCAACAATCGAGGGATTAGCTGGACTTAAGACTCCTGAAGAAGTAGCTAAACTTCGTGGCAAATCTGTTGAAGAGATTTTAGGTTAATAGGAGGACATGAAAATGGCTGATAAATTAAGAATAACATTAGTAAAATCTCCAATTGGAGCAATTCCTAAGCAGAAAGCTACAATTGAAGCTTTAGGACTTAAGAAACTTAATAAGACTGTTGAACTTCCAAACAATGATGCTGTTAAGGGCATGGTTTGGCACGTTAGACACCTAGTTAAAGTTGAAGAAATTTAATTAGGGTAAGGAGGTACAGAATGGATTTATCTAATTTAAGACCTGCCGAAGGTTCAAAACATAGTGATAATTTCAGAAGAGGCCGTGGACACGGTTCAGGAAATGGTAAGACTGCTGGTAAGGGTCATAAAGGACAGAAGGCTCGTTCAGGAAGCCCAAGAGTTGGTTTCGAAGGTGGTCAGATGCCATTATATAGAAGACTCCCTAAGAGAGGATTCACAAATATTAATACAAAGAATATCGTTGGTATCAATGTTTCAGCACTTGAAAGATTTGAAAACGGTAGTGAAGTAACAGTACAGACTTTAATTGAAAGTGGAGTAGTTAGCAATCCTAAAGATGGCGTTAAGATTTTAGGCAATGGCGAACTTACAAAGAAGCTTACAGTTAAGGCAAATGCATTTAGTCAAGCAGCTAAAGAAAAGATAGAGGCACTTGGTGGAACTTGTGAGGTGATTTAATGTTTAAAACCTTTCGTGATGCAATGAAGGTTAAGGATATTCGTAAAAGATTATTCTATACTTTCATAATGTTAATTGTAGTGCGATTAGGCTCACAGTTACCAGTTCCATTTGTAGACAGAGATCAGGTATCAGGTATCACAGATCAGTTTACAAAGGGTGCATTTAGCTTCTTTGATGCCATCACAGGTGGTTCAATGGAAAGCTTCTCACTGTTTGCTTTAAGCATTACACCATACATCACATCATCCATTATAATGCAGCTTCTTACAATTGCTATTCCTAGACTTGAGGAATTGCAAAAAGATGGAGAGGACGGCAGAAAGAAGATTGCTGAATTTACAAGATACGTAACAGTAATTCTTGCACTTATCGAAGGTAGTGCAATTTCAATCGGATTTGGTAACCAGAGATTATTTGGTAACAGATCTGATATGTCAAGAGTACACTATATTGGTGTGGTTGTTACAGCTATCGCAGCATTAGTTGCTGGTTCAGCAGTTCTTATGTGGATTGGTGAGCAGATTACTGATAAGGGTGTTGGAAATGGTATTTCAATTGTTCTTTTAATTAATATCGTTTCAAGAATCCCACAGGATATTACAAATCTTTATCAGAAGTTTGTTGGTGGTGCCAGCTCAATTGGTGGTAAGGTTACAGCAGGTGTAGTTATCATCGCAGTAATTATTGCCATGGTTGTAATGATTGTAGTTCTTCAGGATGCTGAAAGAAGAATCGCTGTACAGTATTCAAAGAAAGTACAGGGTAGAAGAATGGTTGGTGGAAATAATTCATATATTCCACTTAAGGTTAACACAGCAGGTGTTATTCCAATCATCTTTGCTTCATCACTTCTTCAGTTCCCAGTTGTAATTGCATCTTTCTTAGGAAAGAAAGGCTCATGGACAAACTATCTTACATCAAATGAATGGTGTAAACCAGCTCATCCAGAGTATTCTATTGGTTTTGTTGTTTACATTATTCTTTGTGTATTATTTGCTTATTTCTATACATCGATTACATTTAATCCATTAGAAATTGCAGATAATATGAAAAAGCAGGGTGGATTTATACCTGGTATCAGACCTGGTAATCCAACTGTTCAGTATTTACAGAATTTATTAAATTATATTATATTTATTGGTGCTGTTGGTCTTATTATTGTAGCAGCAGTTCCAATCGTTATCACTGGTTTGACATCTGCTCAGATTTCATTCGGTGGTACATCAATGATCATCATCGTAGGTGTTGTTCTTGAAACAATCAAGATGATTGAATCAATGATGGTAGTAAGAAATTATAAAGGTTTCTTAGACTTATAAGATATGCGGGGACAGCTTTATAGGCTTGTCCCCTATATGTCTTTTATTTGATACATAACAAAAATACTTAGATTTTAGAGTTAAGTAGGAGAAGATAATATATGAAAATTATTATGTTAGGTGCTCCTGGTGCTGGAAAAGGTACGCAGGCAAAAATGCTTGCAGATAAATATCAGATTCCACACATCTCAACAGGAGATATTTTTAGAGCAAATATTAAGAATGGTACAGAACTTGGAAACAAAGCTAAAGAGTTTATGGATAAGGGTTTATTAGTACCTGATGAATTAGTAGTTGATCTTGTAATTGATAGATTCAAAGAAGATGATTGTAAAAAGGGTTACATCTTAGATGGATTCCCAAGAACAATTCCTCAGGCTGAAGCTCTTGATAAGGCTCTTAGTGATATTGGTGATTCAGTAGATTTCGCTGTAAATGTTGAAGTACCAGATGAAAATATTATCACAAGAATGGGTGGTAGAAGAGCATGCGTAGGATGTGGTGCTACATATCATGTACAGTTTAACCCAACTAAGGTTGAAGGTGTATGTGACAGATGTGGTAAGGAACTTATCTTACGTGATGATGATAAGCCAGAAACAGTTAAGAAACGTTTAGATGTTTATCATGAACAGACACAACCTCTTATTGATTACTATACAAATAAAGGTATCATTAAAGAAGTTGACGGAACACAGGATATGAATAAAGTATTCGATGATATTGTTGATATTTTAGGAGAATAATAATGGCAGTTACGATTAAATCGAAAAATGAAATTGCAATAATGAAAGAGGCTGGCATAATACTTGCAAAAGTTCATAAGGAACTTGAAAAGAGTGTCAAAGCAGGAATGTCAACTTTGGAAATAGATGCTCTTGGAGAAAAACTCATTAGAGGATATGGAGCAATCCCATCGTGTAAGGGATACGAAGGATTTCCTAATGCATTATGTATTTCAGTAAACGATGAGATAGTACATGGTATACCAAATAAAAATAAAATTGTAAGAGATGGAGATATTGTAAGTCTTGATTTTTGTGTTCTTTATAAAGGATGGCAGTCAGATGGAGCAAGAACTCTTATGATTGGCGAAGTTTCACCAGAAGCTAAGCAATTAGTTGAAGTAACTAAACAGTGTTTTTATGAAGGTATTAAGTACGCTAAAGCCGGAAATCATCTTTATGATATTTCAGCAGCAATAAATGATTATGCAGATAAATATGGTTATGGAGTTGTTAGAGAGTTAGTTGGACATGGTATCGGAAAAGAAATGCATGAAGATCCACAGATACCTAACTTTAGACAAAGACGAAGAGGTTTAAAATTAGAACCAGGTATGACACTTTGTATCGAACCTATGATAACCATGGGCAGACCTGAAATTGTTGTTCTTGATGATGACTGGACTGTACTTACAGAAGATGGTTCATTAGCATCACATTATGAGAATACAATTCTAATAACTGATGGTGAACCGGAAATCTTAACGCCGGTAGAGAATTTATAAAATATTAATGATTTAAATGGAGGAATTTAGATGTCTAAAGCCGATGTAATTGAAATTGAAGGTGTTGTAATTGAAAAGTTACCAAATGCTATGTTTCAGGTAGAACTTGAAAATGGTCATAAGGTTTTAGCTCATATAAGCGGAAAGCTTCGTATGAACTACATTAAGATTTTACCAGGTGATAAGGTAACTATTGAATTATCACCATATGATCTTTCTAAGGGTAGAATTATCTGGAGAGATAAATAAGGCATGTAACTTTTATTTCTAATAAAGAAGTAAATAAATAAATTTTAATATCTACTTGCACTTTACAATAAAGTATGATATTATATAAGACGGACTTTTTTGAAAGGAGGATTTAGCAGATGAAGGTTAGAGCATCAGTTAAACCAATTTGCGAAAAATGCAAAGTCATCAAAAGAAAGGGAAGCATTAGAGTAATTTGCGAAAACCCTAAGCACAAACAGAGACAGGGCTAAGCCTTTAGGAAGTGAATGATAGTCATTCACTTATTTGTGCGTTTAAAAATCCTTATTAAAGGACATGCGGCTGCAGCAACGAAAGTTGCTTTACAATAAGAAACAGATTATCGATATTTGCTGATAAGATAATCTAAATCACTGATTTATATGGGTGCGTACATCATTTCAGACGTCTATTGGACGGGCTACGTTATTTATATATGTCAGATACTCAAAATTTTATGGAGGTGCATAACACATGGCTCGTATTTCAGGTGTTGACTTACCAAGAGAAAAGCGTGTAGAAATCGGTCTTACATACATCTATGGTATAGGTGTTGCTAGTTCTAAGGTTATCTTAGATAAAGCTGGTGTAAACCCAGACACACGTTGTAAAGATTTAACAGACGAAGAAGTTAAAAAGATTAGTGAAGTAATCGATGCTGATCATATCGTAGAAGGTGATCTTCGTAGAGAAACAGCTATGAACATCAAGAGATTACAGGAAATCGGTTGCTATAGAGGAATTCGTCATAGAAAAGGACTTCCAGTTCGTGGTCAGAAGACAAAGACTAATGCAAGAACTAGAAAAGGTCCTAAGAGAACAGTAGCTAATAAGAAAAAATAATAAGAACCCATAAGGGAGGTTAGTTTAAAATGGCTAAAAAAGTTACAAAGAAAGTGACAAAAAAGCGTGTAAAGAAAAACGTTGAACACGGACAGGCACATATTCAGTCATCATTTAACAATACAATTGTTACAATTACTGATGCACAGGGTAATGCTTTATCATGGGCAAGTGCTGGTGGTCTAGGATTTAGAGGTTCAAGAAAATCTACTCCTTATGCAGCTCAGATGGCAGCTGAAACTGCTACAAAAGCAGCTTTAGTATATGGTTTAAAATCAGTAGATGTTATGGTTAAAGGACCTGGTTCAGGAAGAGAAGCAGCTATCCGTGCACTTGGTGCATGTGGTCTTGAAGTTACAACAATTAAGGACGTAACTCCAGTACCTCATAATGGTTGCCGCCCACCAAAGCGTAGAAGAGTCTAATTAGGAGGATAATGCAAGATGGCAGTTAATAGAACTCCTGTTCTTAAAAGATGCAGATCTCTTGATTTAGATCCTGTATTTTTAGGAATAGATAAGAAGTCAAATAGAAAGTCTGGTAGAGCTAACAGAAAAATTAGTGAATACGGACTTCAGCTTAGAGAAAAACAGAAAGCTAAATTTATTTATGGTGTATTAGAAAAACCATTTAGAAATTACTATAAAAAAGCAAAACAGATGCCAGGTATGACAGGTGAAAATCTTATGATTTTACTTGAAAGAAGACTTGACAATGTAATTTTCCGTATGGGATTTGCAAGAACAAGAAGAGAAGCAAGACAGATTGTTGACCATAAGCATGTTTTAGTTAACGGCAAGTGTGTTAACATACCTTCTTACTTAATCAAAGCTGGCGACGTTATTGAAATACGTGAAAAGAGCAAAGATTCTACAAGATATAAATTAGTATTAGATGCTACAGCTGGAAGAATTGTTCCAGAGTGGTTAGACGTAGATGCAGAAGCTCTTAAAGGTAGTATCAAAGAATTACCAGCAAGAGAAATCATCGATGTACCAGTAGATGAAATGCTTATTGTCGAATTATATTCTAAATAAGCTGAAATTCCCAAATAAAAGGAGGGACTATAAGTGTTCGATTTTGAAAGACCAAATGTTGAGATTGTGGAAATCTCTGATGATAAAAAATATGGCAAATTCGTTGTTGAACCATTAGAGCGAGGATATGGAATTACACTCGGTAATTCACTTAGAAGAATTATGTTATCTTCACTTCCTGGTAGTGCAGTAAGTCAGGTTAAGATTGACGGTGTACTTCATGAATTCAGTTCAATTCCAGGTGTAAAGGAAGATGTAACAGAAATTATCTTAAATATTAAGAATCTTGCTATTAAGAATAACAGCGAGTCAGACGAACCAAAGACAGCTTACATTGAGTTTACTGGTGATGGCGTTGTTAAGGCAGCAGACATTCAGGTAGATTCAGATATAGAAATCTTAAATCCAGACCTTACAATCGCTACACTTAGTGGCGGCCCATCAAGTAAGTTATATATGGAACTTACTATTACAAAGGGTAGAGGTTATATTAGTGCAGATAAGAACAAGAATGATAATCTTCCAATTGGAGTTATCGCAATTGATTCTATCTACACACCAGTTGAGAGAGTTAACTTAACTGTTGAAAATACTCGTGTAGGTCAGGTTACAGACTTTGATAAACTTACATTGGATGTATATACAAATGGTACATTAGAACCAGATGAAGCAGTAAGTCTTGCTGCTAAGGTTTTAAGTGAACATTTAAGCTTATTCATCGATTTATCAGAAAGTGCTAAGCTTGTTGATGTAATGGTTGAAAAAGATGAAGATGAAATCGAAAAAGCAATCGTTATGAATATCGATGAACTTGAATTATCAGTTCGTTCGTACAACTGCTTAAAGAGAGCTAATATTAATACTGTTGGTGAACTTATCAACAAGTCAGAAGATGATATGATGAAGGTTCGTAACCTTGGACGTAAGTCTTTAGATGAAGTTATTAATAAGCTTAAAGATTTAGGACTTAGTCTTAAAAGCGGAGACGAATAATTGATTAAGGTTATTAGTACCTATTATTAATGGAGGTTAGAAAAATGGCTGGATATAGAAAACTCGGTAGAACTGCTGCTCAGAGAAAGGCATTAATCAGAGGCCAGGTAACAACTCTTTTACAGAATGGTAAAATTGTTACAACTGAAGCAAGAGCTAAAGAAATTCGCAAAGTTGCAGAAGGTCTTATCGCTTTAGCAGTTAAAGAACAGGGTAACTTTGAAGAAGTTACTGTTACAGCTAAAGTTGCTCGTAAAGATGCTGATGGCAAGAGAGTAAAAGAAGTTGTAGACGGTAAGAAAGTTACAGTATTCGACGAAGTTGAAAAAACAATTAAAAAGGACAATCCATCAAGACTTCATGCTAGAAGACAGATGAAGAAAGTTCTTTATAATGTAAAAGAAGCTACAGAGAATCAGAAGAATCCTAAGGCTGTTGATCTTACAAACAAGTTATTTGATGAGATCGCACCTAAGTATGCTGACAGAAACGGTGGTTACACTAGAATCGTTAAGATTGGTCAGAGAAAAGGTGATGCTGCTATGGAAGTTCTTCTTGAACTTGTATAATAGTAAGTTAAAAGGATGTCCTTTAGGACATCCTTTTTCTAAATATATAAATAGTAATTATTATATATAGTTATTATCTTTATATATAATAATACAGTATAGGTGAATTATGGATTTTGTAAAGCATATCATTGAAAGTAAAAATTTAGTACATAAATATGTTTCTTATGATGAAAATGATAAGAAGGAAACAACAATAGCGCTTGATAATATTAACATTACAGTTAATGAGGGGGACTTTGTGGCTATTTTGGGTAGAAATGGTTCGGGTAAGTCTACATTTGCTAAGCATATTAATGCCCTTTTATCGCCAGATGAAGGTACACTTTTTATAGATTCAATGGATGCTACTGAAAATAAGAATAGAATTCCTATTAGAAGGACTGCAGGTATGGTTTTTCAAAATCCAGATAATCAGATTATTGCGCAAATAGTTGAAGAAGATGTGGGATTTGGTCCTGAAAACATAGGTATTGAAACCGATGAAATATGGCGTAGGGTTGATAAAGCTTTAGAAGCAGTTGGAATGACTATGTATAGAAAGAATTCACCTAACAGATTATCCGGTGGTCAGAAACAGAGAGTTGCAATAGCTGGTGTTATGGCTATGGAACCTAAGTGCATTGTTTTAGATGAACCTACAGCAATGCTTGATCCAATTGGAAGAAGAGAAGTAATTAAGACAGTACATGAACTTAATAAAGAAAAGGGAATAACAATTATTTTGATTACTCATCATATGGATGAGACCATAGATGCTGATAAGATTTTTGTTTGTGATAAGGGAAAGATTGCACTAAGTGGAACACCAAGAGAGGTGTTTAGTAATGTAGAGCAGATAGAAGGGTTTGGTCTTGAAGTTCCTGTTGCAACGAAATTAGCTTATTTGCTTAGAGAAAAAGGTATTGATATACCTAAAGACCTAATATCACGAGAAGAACTAGTGGACTTTGTGGTAAGCAGAGGAGGTAATAGAAATGATAGAAGTTAAAAATCTAGAATATCTATATGGCCCTGGAACTGCTTTTGAAACAAAGGCACTTGATAATATAAATTTGACGATTAATGATGGTGAGTTTATTGCCATTATTGGACATACAGGTTCTGGAAAATCAACATTTATTCAACACTTAAATGGACTATTAAAAGCACATAGTGGTCAAATTTTATATAACGGAAAAAACATTTATGATGAGGATTATGATATAACAGCACATAGATGTAAGGTTGGTTTGGTTTTCCAGTATCCAGAATATCAGTTGTTTGAAACAGATGTTTTAACAGATGTGGGATTTGGTCCTAAGAATCAAGGTTTATCAAAAGAAGAAATAGAAAAGGTAAGTATTAAAGCATTAGAAGATGTTGGAATGGATGAAAAGTATTATAAGAAATCACCATTTATGCTTTCAGGTGGACAGAAGAAACGTGCTGCCATAGCTGGAATACTTGCTATGAATCCTGAAGTGTTAATCTTAGATGAACCTACTGCAGGGCTTGATCCTAAAGGAAGAGATAAGATACTTAAAAAAGTGTCTGAACTTCATAAGGAGAGAGGCATTACTGTTATATGGGTAAGTCATAGCATGGATGATGTTGCAAGATTTGCAGAAAGAATCATTGTTATGAATGAAGGTAAGGTTGCATATGATGGTGAACCTAAGGAAGTATTTAAAAACTTTATTGAACTTGAAAAGATGGGCTTAAGTGCTCCACAGGTTACATATATTTTAAATGACTTAAAGAATAAAGGCTTTGACGTTGATGATTCACTTATCGATGTTGAAGAAGTCGC
>ODAJ014727631.1_pt1 | contig 55087 bp, 53 predicted proteins | sample 1539241 | NCBI WGS metagenome assembly ODAJ01 (sample SAMN02144231, study PRJEB22623) | gut metagenome | biome: sheep rumen | host: Ovis aries | place: New Zealand | reverse complement strand
GGGCACAAAACACGTCTCATGCAGTCTCCGACGCGCCTTCGGCGCTATAAAACGCTTTGATAGCGTTTTATGGGAGACTAGTATAAAAACTTATTTCTTATTGCCGAAGAGGCCGCGGATGATGCTCTTGGCGCCCGTGCGCATGACGGTGCTCAGGGCGTTGGATGCGGCGCGCTTGGCCATCGTGCCGGCGGAGACCTTCTTGCCGCCGGTGAGGGTGTTGACGAGGTTCGTGGTCATGGAGCCGGCGACAGAGCTGGCGGCGTTGGACGCGGCGCGCTCAAAGGTGCTGGTCACGGCCTTTTTCTTCTTCTCGGCCTCCTTGGCGGCGGCGAGGGCCTCCTTCTCGGCGGCCTTCGCGGCGGCGGCCTCTTCCTTCTGGCGCTGCTTTTCGGCGGCGGCCTCCTCCTTCAGACGCTGGCGCTCGGCCTCGGCCTCCTCCTTCTGGCGCTGCTTCTCGGCGGCGGCAGCCTCGGCCTCCTCCTGACGGCGGGCCTCCAGCTCCTCGTTGGCGCGCATCAGGATCTCATAGGCCGACTCCCGGTCGACGGGCGTGCGGTACTTGATGTCGAACTCGTCCGACACGATCAGGCGCTGCACATCCTCCGGCTCCGCCGCGCCCATCAGGCTCTGCGGCGGCAGGATCTTCGCGCGCTCGACCATCGTCGGGATGCCCTTCTCGTCGAGGAAGCTGACCAGCGCCTCGCCGACGCCGAGCTCCATCAGCACGGTCTCGCTGTCGAAATCGGGGTTGACGCGGAAGGCGGCCGCGGCGGCGCGCACGGCCTTCTGCTCCGCCGGCGTGTAGGCGCGCAGGGCGTGCTGGACGCGGTTGGAGAGCTGGGCCAGGACCTCGTTCGGGATGTCGCTCGGGCTCTGGCTGATGAAATAGACGCCGACGCCCTTGGAGCGGATGAGCTTGACCACCTGGACGATCTTCTGCACCAGGGCCTTCGGCGCGCCGTTGAAGAGCAGATGCGCCTCGTCGAAGAAGAAGATCATGCGGGGCTTTTCGAGGTCGCCCACCTCGGGGAGCTTTTCGTACAGCTCCGTCAGCATCCAGAGCAGGAAGGTGGAATACACCGTGGGGCTCTGAATGAGGCGGGTGCTGGTGAGGACGTTGATGTAGCCGCGGCCGTCAAAGTCGGTGCGCATCCAGTCGCGGATGTCGAGGTCGGGCTCGCCGAAGAACTGCTCGCCGCCCTCGCCCTCGAAGGCCAGCAGCGCGCGCTGGATGGCGCCGACGCTGGCGGCGGAGACGTTGCCGTACATGGTGGTGAACTCCGCGCGGTTGTCGCCCACAAACTGGAGCATGGCGCGCAGATCCTTCAGATCGAGCAGCAGCAGGCCGTGCTCGTCGGCGACCTTGAAGACGATGTTCAGCACGCCCGTCTGGATCTCGGTCAGGTTCAGGAGCCTTGCCAGCAGGGTCGGCCCCATGTCGGAGATCGTCACGCGCACCGGATGCCCGGCCTCGCCGAAGATGTCCCAGAAGCGGGTGGGATAAGCCTTGTACCGGAAGTCCTCCAGCCCGAAGCGCTCGATGCGGCGCTGCATATCCTCGGTGTCGCGTCCGGGACGGCACATGCCGGACAGGTCGCCCTTGATGTCGGCCAGGAACACCGGCACGCCCAGATCGGAGAAGGACTCGGCCATGACCTTCATCGTGACGGTCTTGCCGGTGCCGGTGGCGCCGGCGATCAGGCCGTGGCGGTTGGCCATCTGCGGCAGGAGATAGAGGTTTTTGTCAGACTGCGCAAGCCAGATCTTTTGTTCGGAAAGCATAGAGATCCCTCCAGTTTATATTATTAGATGCTATCATATTAGCACAGTTTTTTGATGTGTACAATAAAAAGTGAGTTTTTAGTGTTTAGTTTTTAGTTTTTAGAAGACGGGATCGGAGCAGGACCGGGCTGCGGAGGAAACGCGCCGTTCATCCTTATCTTTCGGTCTTCAGCGGAGCAGGGCGTTTCTGCCATTCCGCCCTCTCCCTCCGGTCCAAGCTGCTAAAAACTAAAAACTAAACACTAAAAACTAAAAAAGCCGGGGCTGTGACGGGGGTCACAGCTCCGGCTTTTCGGAATTACTGCAGCTTCTCGAGGAACTCCACGATCCTCTGCACGGTGTAGAGATTGGCGGCCTCCTCATCGGAGATGCTCACGCCGAACTCGTCCTCGATGTTCATGATCAGCTCCACAACGTCCAGCGAATCGGCGCCGAGATCGTCGATGAGGTTGGTGTCCATCGTGATCTTGTCGGGGTCGATCTCAAACTGTGCGGCCAGCGCGTCTCTGACTTTTTCAAAATACATATTCATACCTCCGATACGCCTCTTCGGCGCATAAAGTTAATACATCAGGAGAGGAAACAACGCTTCGGTCGTCAAGAGCGAATTCCGAGAAAATTTGTGTTCTGATGATGGCACTTTTTCGCAGGAATACTCGATGTATTTCAAGAAAAAGGGACGAAATCAGGGCGCAAATTTGCCGGAAGGCGCCGACGACGATCGGAGCGGCGTTTCCTCAGGCCCACTCGCGGCTCTGGGGCTTGTTGCTCGGCTGCTCGGGACGGACATAGCTGACCACGACGCGGCGGTTGGGCTCGACGCCGGTGGAGGAGGTGGTCACGCCCTCGTAGTTCTGCAGAGCGGTGTGGATCACATGGCGCTCGTAGGAGTTCATCGGCTCGAGGGCCATGCTGCGCTTGTACTTGATGGCCTTCTCCGCCATCTTCTCGGCCAGCTTCGTGAGGCTCTCCTCGCGCTTGCTGCGATAGCTCTCGGCGTCCACGCTGATGTGCATGTGCCGGTCGCTGCCGTGGTTGACGACGTAGTTGGTGAGGTGCTGGATGGCGTCGAGGGTCTCGCCGCGGCGGCCGATGATGGCTCCCATGCCGTCGCCGGTGAGGTTGACGTTCACGCCGCCGTTGTCGCGGGGGCTGATCTCAATGCCGGCCTTGACGTTCATGCGCTCGAGCAGACCGCTCAAAAAGGCGCGGATCGCCGCGTAATCGGGGTTTTCGTCCGTCGGGGCGGGGGTCTCCGCCGGGGTGGGGGCCGGAGCTTCGGCCTTCGGGGCCTTCTCCGCCTTCGGGGCCTTCTCGGCCTTCGCGGGCTTCTCGGGCTTTGCCTCGGGCTCGGCGGGCTTTTCGCTCTTCGCTTCCTTCGCCGGGCGCGCGCTCTTTTCGACCGGCGCGGGGGCCGGGGCGGGAGCGGGCTCCGGATCGGGCACCTCGTAGCTCACGCGGATCACCGCGGGGGCAGCGCCAATGCCGAGAAAGCCGGATCTGGGCATCTCCAGGATCTCATACTCATAGGCCATGGAATCCCGGTCGAGTCCCAGCTCGGCCAGAGCGGCGGCGAGGGCGTCGTCGACGGTCTTGCCGCGCTTTTCCAATGTTTTTGTCATAGTATCTTACACTCCTGTGTCGGTTCAATCTTCGCCCTGCTCAACCACGCTCTCGTCGATGGCGGGAGCGTCCTCGGAGGCGAGGGCGGCCTGAGCGGTGGCCTCTTCGGCGGTCTCAGGGTTGGTGTAACGGTCCTCAACATAGGCGCGGCCGCGCGCATAGCGGCGGTTGCCGACCTGGGAGGCGGGCTTCTCCGTCTCCTGGATGCCGAGGCGCTCGCGGCGCGCGGCGCGGTCGGCCCGGTCAAGGGCGGCCTTGCGCTCGTCGCTCTTCTGCTTTTCGCTGGCCTGGATCTTCTTTTTGCTGGTGTTGACGTTCTGCTCGGTCTTCCCCTCGGCACGCAGGCGCTCGGTCTCGAGGCGCTTGGCCTCCAGCTCACGCTCGCGGTCGCTGCGGCTGGCCTCGCGCACGGCGTCCTCCTCGGCCATCTTCTTTTTGAGGATCATGGTCAGGATGAACTCACGCACCATGCCGAACACGCTGTTGGCGATCCAGTACACGCCCATGGCGGCAGGCATCACGAAGCAGAACCAGACGCTCATCAGAGGCATCATCAGGTTCATACCCTTCATCATGCCCTGCGACTGGTCGTTGTTGTTCGCGGCGGGCTGCGGATTGAGCGCGGTGGAGAGCTTCATGCTCAGCCAGCTCATCAGCGCGGAGATGATCGGGATCAGGAACAGACCGATGGCGGCCCAGGTGTAGGGGCCCTGCCAGAGCATCCGGTAATTCGGCGTCGCGCCGAGGTCGAGACCGAGGGTGCTCAGGTTCATGTCGATCAGTCCGCTCAGGTCGAGCGCGTTGCCGGCGGCGTCCTTCATCGAGGCGAGCGCGGCCAGGGCCTCGTCCTTATACTGGTGGAAGAGGTTGGTCAGCTCGATCTGGATATAGAAGGAGGAACGGCCGGTGGAGGCAAACTCCACGCCGCGCTCGGTGAAGAAGGTCTTGAGCGCTTCGACCACTGCCTCGCCGGTGCGCGGGCTGCTCGCGTACATCATGCGCGAGATCGGCAGGATGACGATGCGGTAGATCGGGATGATGAGGAACATCGGCAGCAGCGACCAGAGGCAGCCGGACATCGGGTTGACGCCCTCCTCCTGGTAGAGCTTCTGCAGCTCGGCGTTCATCTGCTGCTGGTTGCCGGCGTGCCGCTTCTGGATCTCCTGGATCTGCGGCTGCAGGCGGGTAGAGCGCATCATGCTCTTCTTGCTCTTGGCCATGAAGGGCGCAAGAATGAGGTTGATGGTCAGGGAAAAGAGGATCAGAGCCAGGCCGTAGTTCTGGGTCAGGCTGTAATACCAGACCATCAGTTTGGCAAAGGGCCAGGACAGATATTCCCAAAGTGACATAGCTTGCTCCTAAAGATTATTTCGGCTGCGGACAATCGCCGCCGAGTGGCCCGCGCGGCCCGCCGATCGCGCGCCGCGGAGTCTGTTTGTGTGTTTACCGGGGTCTTCTCCCGCTCCCCGGTTCGGGGACGGGGTCGTAGATGCCGCGCCGCCCGTGATAAAAGGGGTGGCAGCAGCAGACGCGCCGCAGGGCCATCCAGCCGCCGCGGAGAGCTCCGTAGCGTTCGACGGCGGTGAGCGCGTAGGCCGAGCAGGTGGGCATGAAGCGGCAGCAGGGCGGGCGGCCGGGAGAGATGGTCCGCTGGTAAAAGCGGATCAGCCAGAGAAGGATCTGCTTCATGGCTTGTTCTCCCGCAGCAGGCTTAGTTTGCCGCAGGCCTCCAGAAACGAAGCCTCGAGCTTGCGGTAGGGCGCGTTGACGCTGCGGACGCGGGCCACCGCCACGATGTCCCAGCCCTGCTTGAGGGCGGGCTCATTGAGGCGGACGATCTCCCGCAGGCGGCGGCGCACACGGTTGCGCACCACGGCGTGGCCGAGCTTGACGGACACGGTGTAGCCCAGGCGGTTCTCCCCGCGCCGGTTGGGGCGGCAGTAGAGCACCAGATAAGGCGTGACCGCGCTCTTCCCCCTGGCATAGAGACGCCGGAAATCACTGTTCTTTTTCAATGTACGCCGGACGTTCAAGGGGACAGCACCTCGTTTTTCTGCACAAACACCGATAGGGCGGATCGCTCCGCCCTTAAAACAGCTGTTTGTTTGACCTGCTCATGAGTGGGAATCAGTAGCTGAGCTTGGCTCTGCCTTTTGCTCTGCGGCGGGCGAGAACCTTGCGGCCGTTCGCGGTCTTCATTCTCTTGCGGAAGCCGTGCTCTTTCTTGCGCTGGAGCTTCTTGGGCTGGTAGGTACGAAGCATTTTCTGCACTCCTTTCAGGTTTTTTCTATACTAAATTCCGACTGAATACCTTGATTCCCGGCGGCCTGTTTTCCGCCATGCTTCGTTATCCGAAACGGGAAATACACAAAGTATTCCTCCGTTCCGGCTGCCTCGCCTGCCGAAAAACAATCTCGCCGCTCGGTCAAGCTCTTCAGTCGGAATTTAGTATAATACTCAACATCGAAGGCAAGGCCCCCGAAGTAGTTGACAAAAAAATCACCCGGCGGCAGATACCGCCGGGTGGCTATTATAATCAAAAAACATCAATCTGTCAATGGATAGTTTTTAGTTTGTAGTTTTTAGTTTTTAGAAGAATGCGGGCGTTTTTGACGAGCCCCGGTCCTTTTCCAGTCCGTTTCTGCTAAAAACTAAAATCTAAGAACTAAGTAAACGATGATTAAATGCCGCAAGAGCAATTTGCGAGGATTTTTTCGTCACAAGGAAGACGAAAAAACGCAGGAATACTTTGTGTATTTCAAGTTTTTGAGACAAACTTGTGGCGGAAAAAGACCGCAAAGTGCCGCAGGGGTATTTGATCATCGTTTACCTAAATACTACCGCCCCGGCGCGCGGCGGCCTCCGCCAGCTTGCGGGCGCGGCGGTTGAGCACCTCCTCGCTGCGCGGGCGGATATCGCCGGCCTTCGTCAGCGCCCACTTCGTCAGCAGCGGGCCGACCAGCTCATAGACCAGCACGGCAAAGAGCACGATGTTGCGGATCATCGCCCCGTCTCCGGGGAGTTTGGCCGCCGTGACGCACATGCCCAGCGCCACGCCCGCCTGCGGCAGCAGCGTGACGCCGAGATATTTCGTCACGTTTTCGCTGCAGCGCATCAGCCGCGCCGACTCCCGCGCGCCGAAATACTTGCCCGCAGAGCGCGTGAGGATGTAAATGACGCCGACCAGCACCGCGCCGCCCTTGGCAAACACGCCCAGCTCCAGCTCCGCGCCGGAGATGACGAAAAACAGCACCAGCACCGGCGCCGACCACTTGTCCGCGCGGCCCATGATCTCCTCCGACAGCGGGCAGAGATTGCAGAAGACGCTGCCCATCATCATGCACACGAGCAGGGACGAAAAGCCCAGCGTGACCGGGCCGACCGGCACGCGCAGCATCGAGAGCGCCACCGTGACGAACACAAAGCCGATCGTCATGGAAAGGCGGTTCGTGTTGGAGTGGAAGAGCTTTTCCAGCTCCGTGAGCGCAAGGCCCGCGAGCGTACCGAGCAGCAGCGAGGCGACGATCTCGATGAGCGGATCGACGATGATGGAAATGACGTCCACCGCGCCGGCGCTCAGAGCCTTCGCCACGCCGAAGGACACCGCGAAGAGCACCAGGCCCACCGCGTCGTCGAGCGCGACGATCGGCAGCAGCAGGTCGGTCAGGGGGCCGCTGGCCTTGTACTGTCGCACGACCATCAGCGTGGCGGCAGGGGCCGTGGCGGCGGCGATGGCGCCGAGGGTGATGGCCGCGGGCACGGACAGCAGCGCCGGCGCGGCCAGGTGCACGAGCAGCAGCACGATATCGACCAGCACGGTCGCGGCGACGGCCTGCAGGATGCCGATCACCAGCGCCTGACGGCCCGTCTCGCGCAGCTGCGAGAGGCGAAACTCGTTGCCGATGGAAAAGGCGATGAAGCCCAGGGCGACCTGGGAGATGAGATTCAGGCTCTCCAGCTCCTCCGCGCCGGAAAAGCCGAGGCCGGGGATGTGCAGCGCGCCGATGCAGCAGGGGCCGATCAGCACGCCGGCGATCAGATAGGCGGTCACGTCGGGCAGCCTGAGCTTGCCGAGCACGCGGGTCATCATCAATCCCGCGAACATCGCGACGGACAGCGACAGCAGTTCATTCATGGCAAAACCTTCTTTCAGGCTATTATCTGATTCAATTCTTTCATCAGATAAGCCGCAGTCCCTGCGGCATTTTCAGCGCAAAAAGCGCTGAAAATCCGCCTTATACAGAACCTCTGCGCGCCTGACGGCGCTATAAAAACCTTTCAGCGATGAAAGGTTTTTATGAGGTTCTAGTATCAAACCGCGCTATTATAGTCCGCCCGGCGCGCTTTTGCAAGATGTTCCCGGATATTTTTTCACGCGGCGGGAAAACCCGCCGCGTGAAAAAAATTAAAAGCTCAGGTCAGTCTCCGTTCCGTCGATCAGGGGGTCGCCCCATTCGGCGGGATCGGCCAGCGCGAGGCGCAGCGCGATGTGCTCCGGGCGCCCGCCGGAAAAGCCCTCGACCGGGAGATAGCCCATCAGCGTGGCAAAGGCGCCGAAGCCGTCCCCGAGCTCGACCGGGTACTCCCTGCCGTCGAGCGTGACGACGCCCTCCGGCAGCACGAGCAGCAGCGGCCGCTCACAGCGGCTGACGGCGACGTACTCGATGGCGAGGCCGCCGTCCTCCGGCTCCCAGCCGGTGATGTAGACCGCCGCGAGCTCGTTGTCCATCGCGACGATGTCCAGCGGCCCGGGGATGAACTCATAGCGCACGGCGCTGCTCTCGCCGAAGGGCGAGGCCGACAGCTCCTCAAAGAAGCAGGGCTCGCGGTCAGCCTCCGCGGAGGAGACCTTCAGCGTGAAGCTCCACTGCACCGGCTTTTCAAAGCCCCAGGCCGCCATTTCGTCGCGCAGGATGCGGAAGCTCGGCTCGAGCGTGCCCCCGACCGCCACGCGGTAGGTCAGCACGTCGTCGATGGCAAGGCCGTTGATGCTCTGCCAGAGGAAGCGGTAGCTCATGATCTCCTCGGCGCGGTTTTCGATGCGCAGGTGCACGACCCAGTTGCCGTCCCGGTCGATGCCCAGCGCCGTCACGGCGAGGAAAAAGTCCTCCGTGTCGGCCAGCACCTCTTCATAGTCGTAGGGGAAGCTCTCCTCCGGCCCGGTCGGGACAGGGCTCGGCGCGGCGGTCGCCGCCGCAGGCACGGCGGTCGGCGGCGCAGTCGCAGGCGCGGGCGTTTCGGCGGGCGGCGGCGTCTGTTGTCCGCAGCCGCTCAGCAGCGCAAGGGCCAGAAGGAGCGCGAAGATTTTCTGTTTCATGGCAGCTCCTGTGGGGAAAGGATGGGTCTATCATAGCATATCGGCGGCGACAATGCAAATTTGCCGGAGCAATCAGCTCAAAAACAGCCGGTGGCAGAGGCGCATGCCCTCCTCGAGACGCTCCGGCGGCAGCCGCACACGCAGAAAGCCCTCGCCGATCGCGCCGCCGAGCACCGGCAGGCCCTCCTCCGCCAGCGCCAGCACCAGCCGGGACAGACCCTCGGCCCCGGCCGCGCGGCCGACGAGCGTGAGCGTCCCCTCCCCGGCGCTGCGCGTCAGACCCGCGTAGTCCGGGCGCTCGTCCTCCGGCAGGCGGCGTACCTCGCTGCCGCCCTCGCCGGTGAAGGATGAGCGCAGCGTGACCGTCACGCCCTGCTCCATCGCCAGGCGCACGGAGCGGTCGTGGAGCACCTGCGAGCCCGCCTCGGCCAGGCGCAGCATATCCTCGTAGTCGATCGCCGGGAGATAGCGCGCCTCGGGCAGCAGGCGGGGATCGGCGGTGTAGATGCCGTCGACGTCGGTGTAGATCTCGCAGCGGTCGGCGCGCAGGGCCGCGGCGATGGCGACGGCGCTGGTGTCCGAGCCGCCGCGCCCGAGGGTGATCAGATCGCCCTCGGCGTCGAGGCCCTGGAAGCCGCAGACCACCGCCACGCGCTCCTCGTCGAGCGTCTCCAGCAGGCGGCGGGGGAACATCAGGGCGATGCGCCCGTCCCCGTGCGCCCCGGCGGCGAAGATCCCGGCCTGCGCGCCGGAGAGGGAGCGCGCGGCCTCGCCGATGCTGTCGAGGGTGATGGCCAAAAGCGCCGCGGACTGCTGCTCGCCGGTGCCGAGCAGGGCGTCGAGCTCGCGGGGCGGCGGCGCGGCGGTCAGCTCATGCGCCAGCGCCAGCAGGTCGTCGGTCGTGTCCCCCATCGCCGAGACCACCGCGATGACCGCGTGTCCCTGCCGACGGGCCCGGGATATGATCGCGGCGGCGCGGCGCAGGCGCTCGGGCCCGGCCAGCGAGCTGCCGCCGAATTTCTGAACAATCAGCATGAGAAGTCCTCCTCATCGAAACTCGCCCCATCCTATGCAGACGCCCCGGAGCGCGTGAGGAAAACGGATTGCCGCGCCGGTGTGCGCACCGGCTTGCAATGACAGGCTTCAGGTTCTGTCAAGGCATTGAAAAACACAGCGCCTTGCGGCGCTGTGTTTTTGATGGTATTTCGCTCTTTCCTTATATGCTGCGCTCCGCGGCTTCGACCAGATGCGCCAGCAGCACCGCAGGGGTCAGCGCGCCGACGCCGCCGGGCACGGGGCTGACCGCCTCGGCGACCGCCGCGGCCTCGTCGGTGCGGACATCGCCGCAGAGCCTGCCCTCCACGCTGTTGACGCCGACGTCCACGATCACCTGACCGGGGCGCGTGTGCGCCGCGCCGACCGTTCCGGCGTGGCCGACGGCCACGACCAGGATATCCGCCTCGCGGCAGACGCGCTCCAGCTCCGGGGTGCGGCTGTGGCAGAGCGTGACGGTGGCGTCCCGCTGCAGCAGAAGCTGTGCCACCGGGCGGCCGATGACGAGGCTGCGCCCGACGACGACGGCGCGCCTGCCCGCCGGGTCGACGCCGTAATAGCGCAGCAGCTCCAGCACCGCCTGCGCCGTGCAGGGGGCGAAGGCGTCCTTCCGCCCGGCAAAGAGCGCGCCGAGCGCCCGGCAGCCCATGCCGTCGAGATCCTTCTCCGGCACGAGCGCGTCGCAGACCGCGGCCGCGTCCATGTGCTTCGGCAGCGGACGCAGCAGCAGGCAGCCGTGGATCGAGGGGTCGAGGTTGACTTCCCCGATCTTCGCGATCAGCGCCGCCTGCGCCGTTTCCCGCGGCAGGGCGATGCTCACCGCCTCGCAGCCGAGCTTCTCGCAGCTGCGGAAGATGCTGCGCTCATAGGTCAGATCGCCCGCGTCCTCCCCCAGACGGATCACCGCGAGCCGCGGCTTCACACCGCGCTCCGCCAGACGCGCGACGCGCCGCGCCAGATCCTCCTTAATTGCGTCCGCAGCCGGACGCCCAAGCAGCATTTCCGCCATGATGAGCCCTCCCCGGGTAAATATTTCGCCCCTCACTTTATCACAGCAGCGCGGAGAAAGCAAGCGGGAGAGGAGCAAGGGCCTCCCGTGCAGGAGAAATTGAAATACAAAACATGAGGCAGATTTGATCCCTTCCCCGAATCCGCCTCACATCTTCTTGCAATACACATTTTGCCGCCGGGAGGGGCAAGCCCCTCCCCTACGACAATTGTGCGCCGCTGCCGGTTCTCTTTGAAATAACAGTTTACAAGAAATTCAGGATTTGCTATACTTATTATGGTTTAATAGCAACAGCAGGCAACAACAGCCGGAAATACGGAAAGGAGATTCATCATGGGTCTTATCAAAGCAGCGCTGGGTGCGGCAGGCGGCGTTCTGGCCGACCAGTGGAAAGAGTATTTTTATTGTGAAGCCATCCCCGCGGACGTGCTGGTCACCAAGGGCGTCAAGCGCGCAGGCGGCCGCTCCTCCAACACGAAGGGCAGCGACAACATCATCTCCAACGGCTCCGTCATCGCCGTGGCCGACGGCCAGTGCATGATCATCGTGGAGCAGGGCAAGGTGGTCGACCTCTGCGCAGAGCCCGGCGAATACACCTATGACAGCTCCAGCGAGCCCTCCCTCTTCACCGGAAACCTCGCCCAGAACATCAAAGAGGTGTTCAAAAACATCGGCAAGCGCTTCACCTTCGGCGGCGAAGCCCCGATGGATCAGCGCGTGTATTACTTCAACACCAAGGAGCTCGTCGGCAACAAGTACGGCACGCCCTCCCCGGTGCCCTTCCGCGTGGTGGACAACAACATCGGCCTGGACGTGGATATCTCCATCCGCTGCTTCGGCGAATACAGCTACCGCGTCTCCAACCCCATCCTCTTCTACACCAACATCTGCGGCAACGTCAGCACCGCCTACACCCGCAGCATGATCGACAGCCAGCTCAAGACTGAGCTGCTGACCGCCCTGCAGCCCGCCTTCGCCCGCATCTCCGAGATGGGCATCCGCTACAGCGCCCTGCCCGGCCACACCCAGGAGATGGCCGACGCGCTCAACGAGGTGCTCTCGGCCAAGTGGCGCGACCTGCGCGGCATCGAGATCGTCTCCTTCGGCGTGTCCTCCGTCAAGGCCAGCGAAGAGGACGAGGCCATGATCAAGGAGCTGCAGCGCAACGCCGCCTTCCGCAATCCCAACATGGCAGCGGCGCACCTCGTCGGCGCGCAGGCGGCCGCCATGCAGTCCGCCGCCGCCAACCAGAACGCCGGGCCCGCGATGGCCTTCATGGGCATGAACATGGCCGGTCAGGCCGGCGGCTTCAACGCCCAGAGCCTGTACCAGATGGGCCAGCAGCAGCCCGCCGCCCCCGCGGCCCCCGCGGCCGACAGCTGGGTCTGCCCGAGCTGCGGCAAGACCGCTACCGGCAAGTTCTGCCCCGAGTGCGGCAGCAAAAAGCCCGAGCCCGCCGCCGTTGATTTCTGGACCTGCCCGACCTGCGGCGCGAAGAACAAGGGCAAATTCTGCTCCGAGTGCGGCGCGAAGAAGCCCGCGGGCGTGCCCCAGTACCGCTGCGACAAGTGCGGCTGGCAGCCCGCCGATCCCACCAAGCCGCCCAAGTTCTGCCCCGAGTGCGGCGATCCCTTCGACAACGGCGATTTGATTTAACGTTTTGACAGCCACAGGGCGGCCTGCGCCGCCCTGTATTCTTCAACGAAGGAGCGAACCATGCCAAGCCAGATCACCAACTATCAGTGCCCGGCCTGTACCGGCCCGCTGCATTTCGTCGGCGGCTCCGGGCGGCTGGAGTGCGAATACTGCGGCAGCAGCTTCTCCGTGCAGGAGATCGAGGCGCTCTACGCCGACAAGGTGGAGGCGGCCGAGGCCGCCGCGGCGCAGGTCAAGCCCGACGAGGCCGAGGAATACAGCTTCCAGCAGGGCGCGGACGGCCTGAAGGTCTATTCCTGCCCGAGCTGCGGGGCGGAGCTGTTCTGCGACGAAACGACCGCCGCCACCAGCTGCCCCTACTGCGGCAACCCCACCGTCGTGCCGGGGCAGTTCCGCGGTCAGCAGAAGCCAGACTTCGTGCTCCCCTTCAAGCTCGACAAAAACGCAGCCGTCGCGGCGCTGAAAGCCTTCTACAAGGGGAAAAAGCTGCTGCCCCGCGCCTTCACCGATCAGAACCACATCGAGGAGATCAAGGGCGTTTACGTCCCCTTCTGGCTCTTCGACGGGCGCGTGACCGCGGACATCCGCTACGCCGCGACCCGCTCGCGCAGCTACGTCAGCGGGAAATACCGCGTCACCGAGACCGACCACTTTGACGTGCGCCGCGCCGGGACGCTTGATTTCCGGCGCATCCCCGCCGACGGCTCGACCAAGATGCCCGACGCGCTGATGGACGCCATCGAGCCCTTTGACTACAACGAGCTCAAGCCCTTTTCCACGGCCTATCTGCCGGGCTATCTCGCCGATATCTACGACGTGCCCGCCGCGGACGCCGCGGAGCGCGCGGTGCGCCGCGCCTGCAACACCTCGGTTGTTGAGCTTGCCAACACCGCCGTCGGCTACGCAACCTGCGCCCCGGTCGCCCAGCAGGTGGAGATGCCGCGGCCCAAGTCGCAGTACGCGCTGATGCCGGTGTGGATGCTCGCCACGCGCTGGAACGGCAAGAGCTATCTCTTCGCCATGAACGGCCAGACGGGAAAGCTCGTCGGCGACCTGCCGGTGTCGATGGGCCGCTGGTGGGCCTGGTTCTTCGGCATCGCGGCGCCGCTGGCCGCCGTGCTGGCCGGGGTGCTCTTCGGGCTGATGTGAGGGAGGGGAGCAGAATGAAAAAACGGCTGATTTCCCTGCTTCTTGCGCTGCTCCTGCTCGCGCTCACGCTCCCGACGGCCTTCGCCGAGGGCGAGACGCAGACGGAGGAGAGCGCGCAGGTCTTTCCCTATGTGCTCGACCAGGCGGGACTGCTGAGTGACAGCCAGCGCGAATCGCTGGAGCAGAAGGCGGCCGCGCTGAGCGAGGAGCACCGGTGCAGCCTGTACATCGTCACCGTTGAGGATCACACGAGCTTCAACGCCGACGTCTACGAGGCAGCCAAGGGCATCTTCAATTACTATGCGCTCGGCTGGGGAGACGAAAAGGACGGCGTCATCCTGCTGCTGAGCATGAACGAGCGCGACTACGCCTTCGCCGGTCACGGCAGCCGGGGCGAGGCGATCTGCGGCTATGAGAGCAGCTGGCTCATCGAGGATCAGTTCCTCGACAATTTCCGCAACGACGACTGGTACGGCGGCTTCGTCGATTATCTCGACGCCTGCGCCGGGCAGCTGACAAAGCTCGACAGCGGCGAGGACATCACCGAGGGCGCCGACATCATCACCGGGCCGGACGGGCTGGAATACCACAGCTACAACGCCCCCGGCGGCAGCACGGAGCGCAGCCTCCTTCCGCGCGTGATCGCGGTGATCGCCATTCCGATCCTTGTCGCGCTGACCGTCTGCTCGATCTTCCGCGCGCAGATGAAGACCGCAAAGGAGGCCACCCGCGCCGACGAATATCTCGTGCCGCACAGCATGAAGCTGCGCATCAAGGAGGACCGCTTCACCCACCGCACCGAGAGCCGCGTGAAGATCGAATCGGATTCCGGCTCGCGCGGCGGAGGCGGCGGCAGCAGCTTCCACTCCGGCGGCGGCTTCTCGGGGAGAAGCGGGAAGTTTTAGTTTTTAGAGTTTAGTTTTTAGTAGCTTACACTGGAAAAGACGAAGCTGCGGAGCAAACGCGCAACAGGTTTCGCCTGACACAGCACAGGCACAAATCCCCGGGAGGGCCGTGGCCCACCCGGGGATTTCAGCGTGTAAACAAAGCTCAAAGTTTGTCATTGCGAGCCAGTGCGCACACTGGCGTGGCAATCCGTTTCTTCTAAAAACTAAAAACTAAACTCTAAAAACTAAAACTACCGCACAGGCACGACGGTCGCTGCGCCGTCGATCGCGTCCGGGTCGAAGGACGGGCCTTCGAGACGCACGACGCGCTCGCGCAGGCGGAGGAAATCCTCCACCGGGCCGATCACGTCGTAGCCGAAGCGCTCGCTCCGGTAGTGCATCGGCACCGTGAGGCGAGCGCCGATCGCCGCCGCCACGCGATCCGCCGTCGGCGCGTCGACGGTGTAATGGCCGCCCACCGGGATCAGCAGCAGGTCGATCCTGCCCAGCGCCGCGAGCTGCTCCGCGCTCAGCTCATGGCCGAGATCGCCCAGGTGCGCCACGCGCAAGCCCTCGGCCTCGACGACGTAGATCGTGTTCATGCCGCGCAGCGCGCCGCGCTTTTCGTCGTGGAAGCTGTCGATCGCCGTCACGCGGAAGGCGGGCTGCCGCCCGCTGAGCGTCACGCCCTCGCGGAAGCCGTGGTCGCCGTGGCCGTGGCTGCAGAGCACCGCGTCCGCCGTCAGCGGCGGCAGCGTCCAGCCCGGCACCGAGCCGGGCGCGTAGGGATCGAAAACGACGGAGCCCTCCGCCGTTTCCAGCAGAAAACAGGAATGTCCGTACCAGGTCAGTTTCATGCGATAACCCCCTTTTTTCTTCAGTATAGCAAACCCGGCCGCCCGGCGCAACTTTTTTAGTTGACCTGTGATTTTCCAAATGGTATAGTAAGCAGAGAAAACCATTCAGGAGGCACACAATGAGTGTGAAACGCTTTTTCCGTGTACTGCTCGGCCTGGCGCTGCTGGCCGTGTTCGTATACGTTCAGTACTGCAACTATCAGGTGGCGCCGAAGCTGCTGGAACCGGAGGGCTGGAAGCAGGCGGCGGAGACGCCCGCCCCGGTCCTTGAGAGCGAGCAGCCCGTGATCCCCGAGTTTACGCCCGTGGAGAGCGAGAGCGTCGAGGTGCAGCCCACCGAGGCCCCCGCCGAGCAGACGCCGGAGCCCACGCTCGAGCCCGACAGCCCCGAGGCCCGCGCCGCCGCGCTCGGCCTGCCCGCGCCGCCGGAGATCGACATCGACAGCTGGGAATTCATTCTCGCCAACGACTATAACTCCATCGGCGAGTACGTCCCCCAGAACCCGACCACGCTGGAGGGGCAGACCTTCGACGAGCGCATCATCGAGCCGCTGCGCGCCATGGTGGCCGACACCCGCGAGCAGGGCCTGAGCGTATTCCTCTCCTCCGGGTACCGCAGCTACGCCGACCAGCGCTATCTGTACAACCGCAAGGTGGCGCAGTATCCGCCAGAGGGCAAGGATTCCAACGGGCGCTGGATCGTGCTGCCCCCCGGCACCAGCGAGCACCAGACGGGTCTGGCCTGCGATATCACCGATATCTACTATGAGTTCAAGGACCGGAACCTGGAAAACACCGCCATGTACCAGTACATGAGCCAGCACTGCCAGGACTTCGGCTTCATCGTGCGCTATCCGGCGGACAAGGAGGAAGTGACCGGCGTGATGTACGAGCCCTGGCACTTCCGCTATGTGGGCGTGGAGGCCGCGACCTACATCATGGATAACGGCATCTGCCTCGAGGAGTTTATCAGCCTCTACCGCGAAATCTATACGGCGGACAACCCCGCCCCCGAGGCGTGAGGCGTTTTTTAGTTTTTAGTAGCTTTTACTGGAAAAAGACGAAGCTGCGGAGCAAACGCAGAGCTGCTTTCGTCTGACACAACACAAGTAAAAATCCCCGGGAGGGCCGAAGCCCTCCCGGGGATTTTTATGTGCGGACAAACCGCAAGATATGTCATTGCGCGCCAGTGCTCACACTGGCGTGGCAATCCGTTTCTTCTAAAAACTAAAAACTAAAATCTAAAAACTAATCAGGCGAGGCGGAGCTCCCGGCAGGAGCCCTTGCCGAAGACCTTTTCCATGCCCTCGCGGTAGCTGTCGAAGAAATCGGCGGGCATCAGCGCCTGCACGCAGCCGGCAAAGCCGCCGCCGTGGACGCGCCAGGCGCCCTTGCCCTCCAGCAGCTCGGCGCTCAGCTCGAGGCCCTGCCTGAGCTTGGTGTCGCCGGTGGCGCTGGTGACGATGTTGTTCAGCAGCTCCTCCGAGGAGCGGCCGGACTCGTTCATCAGGCGCATGTATTCCTCGCCGTCGCCCCGCTTGAGAGCGTCGCGCATCTTTGGCACGCGCTCGTTCTCGCCGAAGAAATGCATCGCGCGGCGGATCGGGCGGTCGGCGGCGGAATAGCCGCGGGCCTTGAATTCCTCGGGATCGACGTCGCCCAGCACGCCCTTGTCGAAGAGGTTGGCCACATAGACCATGTCCGCGGGGATGCGGGCATAGGAGGTGTCCAGCCCGGCGTGGCTGCCGCCGGTGTCGGTCAGGCAGAGGCGCAGGCCCATGCTGCCGAAGTCGGCCTCGATGGGCTCGATCTCGTTGGTCTTGAAGTCGACATAAACGGTGTGGCCCAGGGAGCAGGCGAGCTGGTCCATCAGCCCGCAGGGCTTGCCGAAGAAGCGGTTTTCGGCCATCTGCGCGACCCGGGCGATGACGACGGGATCAACCTCGTCGTTGTTGTAGAGCTTGTTGAGGATGCGGCCGATCATCACGGAGAAGGCCGCCGAGGAGCTGAGGCCGGAGCCCGCGGGCAGGGTGCTGCGCACTTCCGCGTCAAAACCGCCGACGGACAGGCCGAGATCGGCAAAGGACGCGGCGACGCCGCGCACCAGAGACTTCGAGCTGCCGAACTCCGTCGGGCGCGGCTCAAGCTGGCTGAGGCTGACCTCAAAGGGCTCGAAGCCCTCGGAATGGATGCGGAGCACGCCGCGGTCGTTGGCCTCGCAGCGGGCATAGAGCCCGAGATCGACGCCGGAGGCCAGAATGCGTCCGTGCTGGTGGTCGGTATGGTTGCCGGCGAGCTCGGTGCGGCCGGGAGTAAAGATTTCAGTTTTCATGGATGCTGTTCCCTTTCCTGTTTCTGTATGTCGTCTGTTCAAGAATATAACAAAGCCGCGACAAAGTCAATTTTAGTTTTTAGATTTTAGTTTTTAGTTTTTAGAAGCTTGGACAGGAGGCAGAGGGGAGACCGGCGGAAACGCCTTGCCCTGTCAGGGGCTGAAAGTGCTTGATCCGGAAATCGGGAGCGTTTCTTCCGGGGTTCCGTCTTATTCCGATCCAGCCCGCTAAAAACTAAAAACTAAGAACTAAAAACTAAACAAGGGGATGTGAAAGCAATTTCACATCCCCTCAGACTGTAGACAAAGCTCTGCGACCAGGGAAAGACCCGCAGGGGGAGAGCGCAGAGAGGGGGCGGGAGCCCCCTTTCTGCGTTCAATCCATACAAAAAGGGGACTTTTTTGAAAGTTCCCTTTTTGCTACTCAAGCTGTCGACAGCTTGTCGACAGCTTGAGGGGATGTGAAAGCAATTTCACATCCCCTTGTTTCTTACATGACGTCCGTGGAGCTGCCGTCGTCCTTGACGATCTCGAACTTGCACTCGAAGCCGTAGGCTGCGGCAGCCGCGGCCAGAATGCCCCACCAGGGAGCCGCGGCCAGACCCACCAGGCCGCCGACGATGCCGACGTTGACCGGGATGGTCAGCAGCACCTGATCGCCGCGCCAGACGCGGATCTTGTTGACGTTGCCCTCCTTGATGAGCGCCTTGATCTTGCCGAGGAGCTCGTCGGTCTTGACGCCGGATTTGTTTTCCAGAAGGACGATCGCGTCCACCACGCTGCCGCCGCTCTTTTCCAGAGCGTCCTTCGCCTCGGTGTAGCTGGCGCCGGTGCGCTCACGGACCGCGTCGATGCTTTCCAGAGTGATTTCCATATTTCTATCCTCCTTATGTTTTGGCTTTGTGATTGTAGGATACCACGTTTCGGACGGAATATTTCAACAGACTGTGAATCATTTGTGAAAAAAGTGGAAATGCGGACCGCGCCGGTCTCTTGCCGGGCGGAAAAACACGAGCTTCTCATACCCCTCGGTTGACAAGCTTTGCCGTTTTTTGTAGAATGAGTTTGCCCGAAAGGGTAAGGCGCTGCCATACATACGGTAGGCGGATTCAGCACATCTCCGCAGAGGAGGTGAGGCTATGCCGATTACTTTGACGTTTCACATCTTCGGATGCACAGTTACGCTCACAGTAAAAAGCGGAACCCGCCACTCGGCCAAGTGACGGGTTCTGTAACAAAGAATCTCTCTAAGGGCTGAACCGTTTACCGGCAGCGCCTTTTTTCTGACTATATTATATCGGGAGCGAATGCCGCTGTCAAGAAAAAGAATCGTCCGCAATCGGGCAATGCCTTCTCTGCGCATCGGGCTCGGCGAATTCCGAACTCCGAATTCCGAATCAGTACGCGATTCCCCAGTAGACCATCTGCTTCGCGGGACGGCCGCAGCAGGCGCAGGTGTCCGCCAGATGCTCCTGCTTAAAGGGGATGCAGCGGGAGGACATGCCCGCCTGCTCCTTCATGATCTGCTCGCAGGCAGCGTCGCCGCACCACATGGTTTTGATGAAGCCGCCGCGCTCGGCCTGGAGCTGTCTGGCCTCCTCGACGGAATAGGCCGCCCAGGTGTGCTCCTCCATGTTCTTCTTCGCCTTCTCGAAGAGCCCGTCGTGCACAGCTTCGAGCAGCTCTTTGGCCTTCGTCTCCAGCTCATCGAGGGAGACGGGGGTCTTTTCGCCGTTGTCGCGGCGCACCATGACGCACTGGCCGTTTTCGATGTCCCGGGGCCCGAGCTCGACGCGCAGCGGCACGCCCTTCATCTCGTACTGGGCGCACTTCCAGCCCATGGAGTTGTCGGAGTCGTCCATCTTTACGCGCAGACCCGCGGCCTGCAGCCGATCGCGCAGCGCGGCGGCCGCCTCCAGAACGCCCGGCTTGTGCTGGGCCACGGGCAGGACGATGACCTGCACGGGCGCGATCTGCGGGGGCAGGACAAGGCCGTTGTTGTCGCCGTGGGCCATGATGACCGCGCCGATCATGCGGGTCGTGGCGCCCCAGGAGGTCTGGAAGGGGTACTGCAGCTTGTTGTCGCGCCCGGTGAAGGTGACGTCGTAGGCGCGGGAGAACTTGTCCCCGAAGTAGTGGGAGGTGCCGCCCTGGAGCGCCTTGTGATCCTTCATCATGCACTCGACGGTGTAGGTGGCCTCCGCGCCGGCGAATTTCTCCTTGTCGGTCTTGCGGCCGCGCACCACGGGGATCGCCAGCACCTTTTCGTAGAAGTCGGCGTAGCAGTTGAGCTGCTGCTCGGTCTCCGCCTGCGCCTCCTCGGCCGTCTCATGCAGGGTGTGGCCCTCCTGCCACCAGAACTCGCGGGAGCGCAGGAAGGGGCGGGTGGTCTTTTCCCAGCGGATGACGGAGCACCACTGGTTATACAGCATCGGCAGCTCGCGGTAGGAATGCAGGACGCGCGACCAGTGGTCGCAGAACATCGTCTCGGAGGTCGGACGGAAGGCCAGACGCTCCTCCAGCTCCTCGCTGCCGCCCATCGTGACCCAGGCCACCTCGGGCGCAAAGCCGTTGACGAGCTCGCCCTCTTTTTTCAGCAGGCTCTCCGGGATCAGCACGGGCATCGCCACGTTTTCATGCCCGGTCTTTTTGAACTCGCCGTCCAGGATCCGCTGCATATTCTCCCAGATCGCGTAGCCGTAGGGGCGCAGGATCGTAAAGCCCTTGACGGAGGCGTATTCCACCAGCTCCGCCTTGCGGCAGATGTCGGTGTACCACTGGGCAAAATCGACCTCCATATCGGTGATTTGTTCCACTTTCTTATCTTTTGCCATGTTTTACTCCTTTATCGCCCGGCCGACCGGGCGGAATGATTGAGATTACGCGAAGCGGACGGATTTGGCCCATTCGACGATCAGCGGCTCGACCTCGTCACGGCTGCTCTCCGGGGTGGTGAACTGCAGCAGCCAGAAGGCGTCCCCGGTCTTGAAGGCGAAGGAAATATAGCGGTAGGTCGTCCCGTCCTGGGGGTTGGTGAAGCTGTAGCTGAAGGAAGGCAGGCCTCCGCGCTCGGCCTTCTCGGCGCCCTCGATGCCGTTTGCCTCAATGACAAGGTCGATATACTCCTCCACGCTCAGCGCCTCCGCGCCGGGTACGTCGGCAAGGCGCTCCTTCAGCGCGAACAGGGCCGCGTTCGGCGAATCAAAGGCGGCGGTAAAGCCGTCTATCTCGAGCTGAGTGAAGGCGTCGGTCAGCGTGACCGTCATGTCCTCGACGGTAAAGCTCTTCGCGGCCGCCGCCTGCTGCGGAGCGGGGCCGTCGGGCGCGGCGGAATAATTCGCCGGGTCCTTGAGCAGCTCGATCCAGTGCGGCACGGCGTCGATGCGCAGGTGCGCAAAGCCGTCGCGGCAGTATTTGGCGTCGAGCACGCCCTTGTCATTCTTGAAGTGCTCGCCGATCTCGACATAGGTGCAGCCGTTTTCGGCGGCAAAGGTCTTCAGGCGCGCGTTGTAGTCGTCGATCATCTGGTTCGTCAGATTCGGCCAGTCGCCGGTCAGCGGCGTGCAGGACTGAATGAAGATCCGGATATCGGGATTCTTGTCGCGGATGTTCGCGAGCAGCGTCCCCCAGTTCTCCATCGTCTTTTCCAGGCCGTAGGTGCCGAGGTCGCCGAGCGCGCCGAGCATGATATAGACCTTTTTGGCGCCGGCGGCAGCCAGCGCGTCCTGCGGCCTCATGTAACGCTCGCGGTAAATGACCAGCTTGGAGTCGTCCACCGCGTCCTGCAGGGTATAATCGACCGTCACGAAGAAGTCCGCCTTGCCGAGGTCGTCGTTACTGAGCGCGTAGTATTCCAGCGCGCCGGAGACCGAGTCCCCGAGGAAGGCGGCGTCGTCGAAGAAGGAGGCGTCAAGCGGCGGGGCCGGTGTCGGCTCCGGCGTGGGCTCCGGTGTCGGCTCCGGGGTCGGTTCCGGCTCCGGCGTGGGCCCGGGCTGCTGCTCAGACGCGGGCTCCGGGGTGATCTCCGGCGCCGGGGTGGCGACATGCTCGCGCGGCGCCTCGGGCGGAGGCAGGGTCACCTTCTCCGTCGGATCGGACATCGGGTCGGAAAGCGAGCTGAGCGCAAAGCCGCCCACAATCACGACCAGCGCAAGCACAACAGCAAGGATTTTGGAAACCGTATTCATCTGATCCACCTCCGCATAAATCAACAGCAACAGGATAGATTTCTTTAATTATATATAATAAGATGATTGGCGGGATTTGTCAATGCCTGACGTTTGTAACTATTTGTCACCACTTTTTTCACAAAATTACATTTTTCCCCTTGACATTTCGCTGGGCAGCGCATATGATGAACTCAATCACGGTAAGCCGGGGGGCCGACGGGGCGTTCCGGCTGTTCTGTGTGGGAGGTGTCAATCATCAACAAGCAAAAGTTTTTGGCTGAGCTGGCCAAGCTGCTGACCTTCATGTATGAGGAGGACCGGCAGCGCGCCCTCGCTGCTTATAACGAAATGTTCGACGAGGCGGAGGACGAACAGCTCCTGCTGCAGGCGCTGATTTCCCCGCTGCGCCAGGCCGTTGAGGTCGCCCGCGCCTATAACGCCGGCAAGCCCGCGCTGGGCGGCGCCGCGCCGAAGGAGGCGGAGGAGGCCCCGAACGACGGCTTCATGGAAACCATCCACCGCATCCGCGCCGAGGCGCTGAGCGTTCAGCCGCCCAAGCCTGTGGTGAGCGAGGATCAGATCTCGCTCTTTGACGCGCCCGAGGCCCCCGCCGCGGAGCCGGAGGAGGCCGTTGAAGCTCCCGCCGCGGAGGCGCCGTCCTCTGAGGACGGGACGGAAGCCGAGGATGAGGCGCCCGCCGAAGAGGACGAAGACGAGGAAGAAGACGACGAGGAAGAGGAAGAGGAAGAGGACGACGCACCGATCGTGCGCGCCCAGGCCGAGCCTGCGCGTATTCCGGTGCAGAAAACGCTGCGCAAGCCCCGCGTCGCGCTGCTGATCCTGTACGTCCTGCTGGCCGTTCCTCTGGGGCTGATCGGCACGCTGATCCTGCTGGTCCCGGCGCTGGCGAGCCTCGCCGCAGCCGGTGTGTGCATCGCCGTGGCGGTGCTGCTGGTGACCTCCGCGCTCGGCTCCTTCCCGAAGATCGCTAATCTTCTCGTGGCGCTGGGCGCCGCGCTGATCCTGCTGGCCGTGGGTCTGGTGTTTCTGATGCTGTTCGTGTGGTTCCTCGGCGGCGCCATCGGCGGCATGATCAACGGGATCATCAGCCTGGGCGGCAAATGGTGCTATAAGGAGGTGCCCGCCGAATGAAAAAAGCATGGAGTGTCGTGCTGGTGATCGTATTCATCGCCATTCTGCTCGGCGCGGTCGCCATCGGCGTCGGTTATATCACGGGCGCCGACATCGCGCAGGTCTATTCGACGCTGGAGGACAGCCCCGTGGCCACCTTTGTGCAGCGGCTGATGAGCTGGTGGGACCAGGGCGCGGCCTACGCGCGGCAGCTCATCGCCGCCATCCCCGGATGGTTTGCGTAAGGATAACAAATCGAATATGGTCAAACCGGGCTGTGACTTTTCGTCACAGCCCGGTTTTTCTAAAAACTAAAAACTAAAAACTGTTTCTCTCCTGCCGCAGCGCCGTGAGGAGGGCGGTCAGGACGAAGAGAACCCCCGTATAGCCCAGCAGGCCCCAGATCGCCGCGCCGTTCCAGACCGCGCGCAGCAGCCAGGTCGGCGGCAGCAGCAGCCCCAGCGGGCCGAACAGCCGCAGATCGAGGAAAACCGGGCAGAGCAGCAGCATCGCCGCCGCCAGGATCGGGATCAGCGCGCCGTAGTGCTCCTCGCGCGGGCAGAGGCAGCGCAGCAGCTCACAGAAGAGCGCCGCCGCGGGCAGATACAGCAGCATCAGCAGCAGCTCGCGCCAGAGACCCACCGTCACGCCGCCGAGCGCCATCGCAAGCAGCGCCGCGAGCGCCGCCGGCAGCATCGCCGTCAGATGGCTCAGAAGCGGCAGAGCGCGCCGACGCCGCGCGGAGAGCCAGAGGAAGCTGCCCTCGCGCTCCTCCCGGTAGCAGTAGAGTCCCGAGGCCATGCCGCAGAGCACCAGCAGCAGCGCCATCAGCCCGCGCAGCGGCGCGGTGAGGTAGCTGCCGTCCGCGGCGGCCTCATCCCCCTCCAGCGTTTCAAAGCGGAGGATCTGATCGGCCATTGTGCCGCTGAAATAGTAGCGCCGCAGCAGGGCGGGGTCGGTATCCGCCGCGCCGAGATCGCTCTCCAGAAAATCTGTAAACAGCGCAAACGAGGTCTCCGGGTAGATCGCGGCGAAGAGCTTCTCCCGCGAGAGCCTCAGCAGGACATTATCCTCCCGCTCGAGCACCCGGACCGCCGAGGCGCGCCCGCGCTGCGCAAAGCGCTCCAGCTGGCGCGAATAATCCGGGGCGAAGATCCAGACCGCGTCGACACGCCCGGCGCGCAGCTCCTCCAGAGCCGCAGTCTCGGAATCGGACACGCGGCACAGCAGGATGCTGTCCCCCGCCGTCAGGCGCTCCGCCGCGGCGGCGGCCGCCGGATCGGCCGGGTTTTCCAGCACCAGCGACACGCGCAGCACCCCGCTCTCCTGTCGGGCAAACAGCGCCAGCGCCAGCGCAAAGAGCGGCACCAGCAGCAGCACCGCGAGATAGGCCGGGCGGCGCAGCAGGCGCTTGGAGAGCAGCGCCCACCAGAGAAAGAATCGACGGATCGCTTTCATCTACCCGCCTCCTCTCCGCCGAGAGCGCGCCTTTCCCGCACGAGCACCGCGCCGCCAAGGCACAGCGCAAGCCACAGCAGCACCGGCCAGAGCGCGCCGCGCTCACGCAGCAGCAGCGCCCGGAGCTCGTTCATCGCGGCGCTCGCGGGCAGCAGCGCCGATACGCGCCGCAGGCCCTCCGGGAAGAAGCTTGCGGGATAAAAGCAGCCGGCGAGGTAGCCCTGCGCCGCGGCGTTGAATAATTGCAGCAGCACGGCGCCGACCGTGCTCTCCGCCAACTCAAAGAGCAGCAGCTGCAGCGCGCAGAGCATCAGCGCCGGGGGCAGCGCGCCAAAGGCAAAGCGGGCGGCGCCGAGGGCGTCGAGCTCCGGGATGATAACGCCGAAGCGCCGCAGCAGCAGCCCCGCCGCGAGTCCCGCGAAAAGAAGCGCCGAGAGCATCAGCAGCACGTAGCTCAGATACTCCGCGAGCAGCTGTCCGGCGCTGCCGAGGCCCTGCGCGCGCAGCAGCCGCCCCAGCTCGCGCGGACGCGCCGCAAACAGCGGCGTGCAGCTGACGGCCCAGAGCAGCACAAACAGCACCGAAACGCCGCAGAGATAGTACGCCGGCAGGCTCAGCGCCGCCGCGCCCTCCGGCGTTTCCAGCGTATAAAGGCGCTCGCGGTCGAGGATGCGCAGCGCGTAGCGCAGCACGAGCTGATCGCCCGCGCCGTAGGGGTCGATGCCCGGCAGGCGCTCCGCCGCGTAGTCCTGCGCGCCGTAGACGGCGTTTTCGGTCTCCAGGATCAGCGCGGAGACCGTCTCCGCAATTTCTCTTGTGATCTGCGCGCCGAGATCGGCGCCGCCGGACAGGGCGACATAGCGGATCGGGCGGTGCTCGCCGAGCATCATCGCCTCGGCAAAGCCCTCCGGGATCACCGCGTAGCCGTCAAGCTCGCCGCGGCGCAGCGCGCGGGCCGCCTCCTCCTCGCTCATCGGCTCGAGGGAGAGGGAAAAACGGGAGGAGTCCATGCTCTTGAGAAGCTCCAGCCCCTGCGAGAGATAGCCGTCCTCCCAGTCGGCCACGAGGCCGACGCGCACGGGGAGCTTTTCATCCTCGCCGCGGTTCGCGTCTGTCAGCAGCAGGGCGGCCAGCGCCGTCAGCACCGCCAGCAGCAGCGTCACCGCGAGCATGCGCGGCAGCAGCCGCAGCGCCCGCTTGAGCTGCAGGCGGAGATAGATCGGAAAGCGCCTCATGTCCGCTCCAGCTCCCGAATGAGCGCCCCGCGGTCGCCGTCATAGCGCCAGGGCTCCAGCACGCCGCCGCGCAGCAGCCGCCAGTCGTCGCAGAGCTCCAGCTCCCAGGAATCATGGGAGGCCAGCACCAGCACGCCGCCGGCGCGCCGGAAATCCTCGAAAAAGCGCAGGATGCGCTCCTTCGCCACCAGATCGAGCGCGGCGGTCGGCTCGTCGAGCAGCAGGATCGCCGGTTCCTTCGCCAGCGCGCAGCCGATGCTCAGGCGCTTGCGCATGCCGCCCGAGAGGCGCGCGGCGGGCGTTTGCAGGAATTCGTCCACGCCGAGCTGCCGCAGCACGCCCGCGTCCAGCGCCCGCTCCAGCGCCTCCGGCTCGTACCAGAGGCGGAGGTTGTCCCGCGCGCTCAGTTCCTCGATCAGCGGCGTGCCCTGCGGCACATAGGCCGCCGCCGAGGCGCGATGCTTCGCGTTTTTCAGCAGATCCTCCCCCTGCCAGAGAAAGCTGCCGCCGTCCGGGCGCAGCACGCCCGCGAGGATCTTCAGCAGCGTGGATTTGCCGCTGCCGTTGGCGCCGAGCAGACCCATGCAGCTGCCCTGCGCAACACGAAAGGAGGTCCCGCGAAGGACCTCTTTTCTTCCGTATCGTTTTTTGATGTCCCGGATATCGGCTTCCATCGCTCAGAGATAGTCGCCGACATTGCCGAGCAGGGAAGCGGGCATGCCCGCGTCCGTCAGCTTTTTGAGGATGTCCTGGAGCTTGCTGTAATCCATCGTGTAGACCCAGGTGTTGGCATCCACCGCGTCGTCCGTGGCCGGGATGTCAAAGGGCGCGACGCGGTAGGCGTCGACGCTCATGGCGGCAAGCTCGCTGCCGTCGGACCGGAGCGCCAGGACCACGCCGGCATTGCCGCTCTTGATCTCGCCGCTGTACACGATGCTCAGGCTGCGCACGAGCTTTTCCGCCTCGGCGGGCGTGCCCGCGTCCTCGAGAGCCAGATCATAGAGCTCCTGCGTCGGGACGACGGTCAGCGTGAAGCTCATGTCCCCGTTCTTGAGGGCCGCCTGCGCTTCGAGATCGGCGGCCTTGATGTCGACGGTCTCTTCCTCGCCTTCCCAGCCGCTGATGCTCTTCACAAACAGCTCAAAGCTGCCGTCCAGCTCGCCCTTCAGGCTCAGCTTGCCGCCGCCGTTGACGGTATAGCTGTTATCCTCGCGGTAATCGCCCCATTCGTCCGTCTGCCGGATCATCAGACGCGCGCCGTAATCGAGACCCTTGCGCACCAGCGCATAGCTGTAAAAGCCGGTCTCCTCCCCGTCCTTGAGCAGCTCAATTTCACGGCCGCAGACCTTGCCCAGCGCGTCGACATAGACGATCATGCGGATCTCGTTTTTGAGCTCGGAGGCGTCCTTGCTCTCCAGCTCCTCGAGCGTCTGGTTGATCGAATCGAGCACCTGCACGTCGAAGGCCTCGTTGGCCTCCGCCTCGCTCATGGCCTGAGCCTTGAAATACGCGATGGCGAGCTTTTCAAACTCGGCGTCGAATTTGAGCTTGTTGAGCACGTCCTTTGCGATCTTGAGCTGGGTCTTGCCGTCGATCGTCACCTCGAGCGCCGTGTATTTGCCGCTCAGGTCGCCGGCGGAGAGCTCCTGCGTGCCCTTGTCGACCTTGGTCAGGTCCTTGACGATGATTTCGGAATAGCGCTCGATGAGGGTGCTCATCAGCTCCCTGTCCGTCAGCAGCTCCGTCAGCTCCTGAGAGGCGGCCATTGCGTCGGCAAAGTCCTCCATCTCATAGCCCATGTCCTCCATGCTGAGCCTGGCGAACTTGTCGGAAAGCTGCGGGACGCTGAAATAAATCGTGCCCGCGGTCTGGTCGAGGACAAGGTCCGCGGCGACAATATCCGTATCGTTCAGGAAAGCGGTCAGCGTGCCGCCGACACGGCTGTCCTCCGTCGCGGCGGAGACAAACATGCCGGCATTCCGGAACCAGCTGACGTCCACGCCGGCCTCATCCTCGATCAGATCGAGCAGATCGTCGCCCAGCACCGCGGTATCCAGACTCAGCTGCAGCTTTTCCTCCATGTACTGCGTCCCGCCCGCGGCGCGGGTCCGGGCGGCCTCCTGATAGAGATCGAAGAGCCCGTCGCCGGCCTCGGCGGCGTCAAGCGCGGCGCGGAGGTTGTTCTTTTCCACGCGCTGATAGTACTCCTCCGGATCGGAGAAGGTTTTGGCGATGAAGTTTCCGGCGAAGGCGCTGACCGCGTTCCAACGCAGCGCGGCAAAGGCCGCCGCGGCAACGAGGATCAGGGCGAGGATGGCGACGAGCCAGCCCTTGCCCTTTTTCTTCGGGCGCGCGGGCTTGCCGCTCTGCGGCTGCACGGGCGGCACCGGGGGAACAGGCGGAACGGTCGGCTCGGCGGGCGTGTAGACCGGCGTCTGCGCGCTCTCAGGCGCGGGCGCGGGCTCGGCCGCCTTCGGGGTAAAGGTCTGGACCGGCGTGCCGCAGTTGCTGCAGAAGCGCTGTCCCTCGTCCAGCTTTGCGCCGCAATTGGTACAGAACATAATGATTCTCCTCTCGTTTTTCATGCTTTTTCAATGGTTTCCTTCCTATACTCATCCATTTCACACTATATCACACTTCCCCGCGCGGCACAAGGAGATTATGGATTTTTCCACAGGCGCAGGACGCCCCGCTCGTTGAGCTGCCGGAGCGTGACGAGCAGCAGCGGAAAGAACAGCAGGCCCCACACGCCGCAGAGCTTCCAGCCCACATACACCGCCAGCAGCGAGGGCAGCGGCCGGAGCCCGATCTGGTCGCCGAGGAGCTTGGCCTGCAGCAGCTCGCGCATCAGGCTGACGACGCCGAAGGTGACGAGCAGGCCGAGGCCGAGCCTCAGATCCCCCCGCAGCAGCGCCACCGCCGCCCAGGGCAGCAGCACCACGCCCACGCCGAACACCGGCAGCGCATCCACCAGCGCGGTGAGCGCCGCGATCCACGGCGCGCCGCCGACGCGCAGCAGCAAAAGCGCCGCCAGCAGCTCGAAAAAGGTGATGAGCATCAGCAGCAGCTGCGCCCGCAGCCAGCCGCCGAAGCTCTGCTTCAGATCCTGCCGCAGCAGCTCAAGCTGCCGCAGCCACGCGCCCGGGAGCTGCGCCAGCAGGAAGGCGCGCACCGCAGGAAAGGAGGCCGAGAGGAAAAAGCTCCCCAGTCCGGCGGTGACGAGAAACAGCAGCAGATCCGGGCTTCGCTGCGCCGCCGCTGCCGCCCAGCCGAGCAGCGCGCGGGAGAGGTTTTCCGGCACGGCGGTGAGCGCGCCGCCCAGCGCGTCCATCGCGAGGGCGAGATAGTCCGCGCCGCCGGGCGTGTCCCGCGTCAGCCGCAGAACCCAGCCCTCCAGCGCGGCGATGCGCTGCTGCAGCGCGGCGATCAGCCCGGGCAGCGAGGCCGCCAGCTCATGGAGCGCGGCGGCGCCCCGGGTCAGAAGCCGGGCCGAGAGGAAGAGCAGCAGACCGAGCAGGGCGAGCGTCAGCAGCGCCGCGGCCGCCGTCCGGCGCAGGCGCAGCCGCGTCAGCGCGCGCACCGCGGGCTCCATCAGCGCCGCGAGCGCATAGGCCAGCAGAAAAGGTGCCAGGCCCGGCAGCACAAAGCGCAGCAGCAGCCAGCCGCCGCCCAGCAGCGCCCCGCCGCAGATCAGCCATTCCAGACAGCGCAGCGCCCGCTGCCGCATGCTCCCACCTCCTTGTTTTCTTTCCTTAATCATAATAAACAGCATGCCCGTTTTTAGGAAAAATATAAGGCGGCGCCTCAAGGCGCAGACAAAGTCTGCAAGCGCAAAAACGCGGCTGTCATTCTGAGGAGCAACGCGACGAAGAATCTTTTAGATCCTTCGACTCCGCTTCGCTCCGCTCAGGATGACAGAAGCGGGCTTTTTTTCAGTCCGCGGCGCCGCCTGAAAAAAAGAGGCGGACTGCAAAGCAGTCCGCCAAGGGGAATTGTGGGATAAAGATATGAGCCATTGGATAAGCTGTGCCTGTAGCATAGCGCAAAAAGGCGGCCTTGTAAAGAGCGAAGGCGCACCAGTTTTGTCGAATGAATATTTTTTTGAAAGCTGGCTACAATAAGTGCGAATCCATTTGAGAGGAGTCAGGAACATGATCATGGATCGCATCGCACTCGTCCTGGCCATCATCGGCGGGATCAACTGGGGCAGCATCGGGCTGTTCCGTTTCGACCTCGTCGCGTGGCTCTTCGGCGGCCAGACCGCAACGGTCAGCCGCGTGATCTACACGCTGGTGGGCCTCGCGGCCCTGTGGTGTATCTCCCTGCTGTTTCGCAGCGACGCCATCACCGACGACGAGATTTAAAAAATAAGGAGAGAGTCTTTCGGCTCTCTCCTTATTTTTTAAGGGCGTGTTGCAAAATGCAAATACGCACGGAAACGGTCCAATGATCGCCGTAGGGGAGGGCTTCCGATTGCGCGTTTTTTCAGCATTTTGCAACACGCCCTTAGGGACACTCGCGCTTATCGCACGAGGCTTACGGGGGGATAAGCCTCGTTTGGTCGGCGCGAGGCCTCGCATCGCTCGGCTCAGGGTGTTTTTGCCGAGGCAAAGCCCCGTCAAAAACGGACTTAATCTTGTTTTTCGCCGTCCGCGGCGAAAAATCAGAGGGGAGTACCCCTCTGAACTCCCCCCTATAATGTCTGGGACTGAATCGTTATGCGTTTTTTACAGCTTCAGCAGCGGGCGGAGGCGGGCGCAGAGCAGCAGCGCCAGCGCGAGCTTGAGCGCGTCCGGCAGCAGAAAGGGCAGCACGCACCAGCCGAGCGCCGTCATCAGCGAGATCGCGCCGTTTGCGCGGGTATAGATCTCGATGAACCAAAGCGTGCCGAAGGCGTAGCAGAGCGCAAGCCCCAGCAGCAGCGCCGCGGCGCGCAGCCAGAGCGCGTGCCCCAGCCGCTCAGACAGCCAGTAGGTAAGCCCCGTGAGCAGAAAGCCCAGCAGATAGCCGCCGGTCGAGCCGAAGAGGACGCCGACCCCGCCGGTAAAGCCCGCGAAGACCGGCACGCCCACCGCCCCGAGCAGCAGATACACCGCCACGGCCAGCGTGCCGCGCGCGCCGCCCAGCAGCTCCAGCGCGCAGAACACCGCGAAGGTTTGCAGCGTAAAGGGCACCACGGTTTGAATGCTGATCCACGAACAGACGGTGATCAGCACCGCCATCAACGCCATATAACAGAGATCCCGGGTACGAAATCGCAAGAATTCAGCCTTCCTTCTCCTCCCCGATGAGGCGGGCGCAGAGCGGATACCACTCGCAGTCGCCGCAGACCTCGCCGAGGCGGTGTTTCTTAAAAATCTCCTCCCGCACGCGCTTTTCCAGCGCGGCGGCGTCATAGTCACGGCCCGGCTCAAGGCCGAGCAGGGCGGATACGGCCGCGTCATAGCGCGCGACCTTTTCTCCGGAAACGCAGCCGCCGCCCCGGCGGTTCGGGCAGGCCGCGCAGATCTCGTCCCCGCCGGAGGCGAGCACGAAGCGGCCTTCCTCCGCCAGCCGCCGCTTCTGCGCGGCCATGTTGACGCAAAAGGCGTCGCTGTAGCCCTCGCCGATGAAGTTCGGCAGGCACAGCAGATGATGCGCGCGCAGCCTCATAGGCCGCCTCCTCTCCACAGCAGCCAGACGCAGAGTCCGAGCTGCAGCAGCGCCAGGGCCGGAAAGCCCCAAGAGAAATACCAGTGCTTTGTCTTGTGATGGAAGGCGCGCATGCCGAGCACGCCGCCGACCGCGCCGCCCAGCAGCGCCAGCAGGAACAGCCGCTTCTCCGGCACGCGCCAGAGTCCCTTTCTCGCCCGGCGCTTGTCCGCGCCCATCACGGCAAAGAGCACCAGACTCATCAGCGCCAGCCACAGCGGCAGCAGCAGGCGCGGATGCTCCGTCAGAAATCCGATCATAGCAGCTCTCCGAAATACCAGCCGGACACGCCCTTGTGCTTGACGAAAAAGCCCCGGCTCGTCTCCTCCACCACGCGCACCGCGTCGCCCGGCTCGAGGGGCAGGACATAATCGGTGCAGTCGTTGCAGTCGGTAAATTCCGCGCCGGTGAAGAGGTATTTGGTCAGGATGTCCATTTCATAGCCGGTGCGCACATGGCGGCAGCGGGAGAATTCCTCCCCGCGCCTGAGCACCTGCACGCGGCTGTCGCCCCAGCGGATGTAATAGGAGCGCTCCCCCGCCGCCTGCGCGGTTTTCACCGTGCGCACCGGGAAGGGATCGTAGGCCGAAAAGCCGAAGTCCTCGCTGCCCTCATACGGGATGATGAGGGCGTTGAGCTGCCCGTCGTCCTTGAGCACGCAGCCGCCGTCGATGGAGATGATGTGCCGCGCGCGGTCGATGACCGGGTTGGCGCAGACGGTATCCCGCCCGTAGAGCATGACCGGGTAGTGGCCGACGATCACCCACTTGTCGAAGGAAAAGCCCAGGTTCATAAAGGCGTCGCAGCGGGTCAGCTCCGCGGCCGTGTGGGCGCGCAGGGGCTTGCCGGGATAGACGGCGGCGTGGGCGAAGATGTAGTGTTCGGTCTCGATGGCGTGGGGAAGTCGCTCCAGAAAGGCCCACTCCGCCGCATAGCGCCGCCGCAGCAGGCGCTTGACGGAGGCGAAATCCTCGAGGGCAAAGGGGTCGAGCCCCGCCTCGTTGCACATCTCCCACAGCAGGCCCACCTTTTTTGTCAGGATGTAGTCGACGATCTGCTCGTCGGCCTCCTCGGGGAAGAGGAAAATGTCGTTCCAGCCGTCGCAGTTGCCGAGCAGCAGATGGCAGTTGCCCTGGCGCGACAGCTCCATCAGAAAGCGGAGCGTGGCGAGGCTCTGCGGCCCCTTTTCCAGAAAGTCCCCGACGACGATCAGCTCGTCGTCCGCGCCGAAGGCGGTCTGCTCCAGCAGGCCCCGCAGATAGGGGAGATTGCCGTGGATATCGGAGACGGCGAGGATGCGGCGCCCCGCGGGGATGCGCAGGCGCTGCACGCGCGCGGGAGCATCATACATAGCCCGCACCTCCCAGCTTCTTTTCCAGCAGAAAGTTTTTTCCGAAGCGGCCCGGCTCCGCGCCGATCTTTTCAAAGCCCCAGCGGCGGTAGAAGGCCAGCGCCGGGAGATTGTCCTCCGCCGCGTAGAGCCGCAGCGAGCGGCGCCCGAGGGCGCGGTAGTGCATGATGACGCGGCCCAGAAGCTGGATGCCGAGGCCGAGTCCGCGGTATTCGGGCCGCAGGTAGATGAGGCTCAGCCAGCCGTAGCCCTCGTCCTCGCCGCGCCGGGTGTCCATGTCCACAAGGCCCGCCGGCTCGTCGTCTGCCCAGAGGCGCAGCACCGCCCCGGGATCGGCCCGGCGGTGCGCCGCGGCGGCAAGCAGGTAGTCCTCGGGCGTAAAGCCCCGGGTCGTGCCGTGGGCGGCGCGCCAGGCGTCGCGGTAGCAGGCAATGTAAAAGTCCCGCTGGGCCATCGGGTCGATCGCCTCGCCCCACAGGTCGGGCGTCTGCTCCCAGACCGGGATGTGCAGCGCCTCGAGATGGGCGCAGTCGCCGAGGTATTCGGGCGTGAAGACGCCGTTTTCAACCCGCAGGCAGGAGATCGCGGTGTTGCCGCCGAGGGGCAGCTGCTCCGGATCGCCCGGCCCGAGGCGCAGCATCTTCGCCAGCAGGCAGCGGATCGTGACCCCGTGGCTGACGACGGCGACGGAGCCGCCCTCGTGCTCGCGCAAAAGCTCCTCGATCACGGGCCAGGCGCGCGCCGTCACGTCCGCGTAGTTCTCCGCGCCCGGCTCCCGCCAGTCGTCCGCGCGCAGCAGGAACTGTTTGATCTCCCCCGGCGCCTCATGCTTGAGATCGCCGAAAAAGCGCCCCTCCCAGGGCCCCATGTCGATCTCCCGCAGGCGCGGGTCGATGTGCAGCGGCAGGGGATGCGCCGGCAGCAGCGCCTCGGCGGTGTGGATGGCGCGGCTGAGGTCGCTGACATAGATCGCGTCGAGCGGCGTGTCCTTCATCCGCTCGCCGAGCAGCGCCGCCTGCCGCAGCCCGAGCGCGGTGGCCTCGCCGTCCCAGTGGCCCTGCATCATGCGGTATAGATTGCCCTCCGCCTGGATGTGGCGGATCAAATAAAATTTTGTCATATGCGCACCCGAATCTTGACCGAAGGGTCGGAATGAAGTATAATTAAGTATTATTAAGGGGAAGTGTGACTTTTCGTAAATCCACAGCTTATTATAGCTTGCTTCGCCGATTTGTACAAGTCCTAAAACCCGGGGGTGTATGCCATGCCGCAGGATGCGGGAAACAGGAGGAAGGTGCGGGCCGCGGCCCTGGTCGCGGGCGACGGCGCCATGCTCCAGGCCATTCTGGACTCCATGTATTTCAAAGAGCTGCCGAATTTTGAGCTGGTTGCGGTCATTTCGCCGGAAAAGGGCGTGTACGCGATGACGCGCGCGCTCAACGCCGGGGTACCGGCCTATGTGGTCGATCCGGAGCTCTTCCCGACGATGACGAGCCACAGCATGGCGGTGGCCAACAAGCTGCGGGACATGGACATCGAGCTTGTGATCCTCGCCGGCTACGATCTGCCGCTGGGCGTGATCCCCTACCAGTTCAAAAACGCCATCATCGGCACCTACCCCGCCATCTACCCCGCCTTTGAGGACGTGGAGGGCGACATTCAGCGCGCCGTGCTCGAGCGCGGCGTCAAGGTGACCGGCGCGACGGCCTATTTTGCCGATCAGGACGGGCGCGTCGGCGGCATCATCCTGCAGAAGGCCGTGGACGTGCTGCCGGGGGACGATCCGGAATCCCTGCGCCGCCGCGTGACCGAGGAGGCCGAGTGGAAGATTTTGAGCCAGGCCGTCGCGCTCTACTGCGCGGGCAAGCTGAAGATCCACGGCAAGCGCGTCGTCATCGGGGAATAGATTTCCCTACTTGTCAAAAAAGTCCTTGCGGCAGATCTGTGTGATCTGCCGCAAGGACTTTTCGGTTTTCTATATGTTACCATTTATGTTCAGACAGAAAAAGGCTGATTCTCGCCTGTATTCTATCGGCGAAGTCCTCTGAGCTGACAGCACCGTTCAGATAGGCATATCCCTCTTGAAGCAACATGCTTCGCACCACCTCGGAACGAACGGTTTCGGCATGACAGGTTCGATCCAACAGTTCCCGAAACATCTCCTCACTCTTGGTATCCGCCCGATCCAATATCAGTATTTTCTCAAAAGCCGCGATTGTCACTGGAATCCCGGGCGGGGGCGAATCTCCCTCGCCGTATTGCTTCACCTGCGTCTCCTCGGAGAGCTGCCGCTCAAAGAAGCGCCATGCGCCATTCTTGTTTTCTGAAGTCTTCGGGATGGCCATCGAAAACCCGGACATGCGGTAAAAGCTTCCAACGCAGGGGAGCCCAACCAAACGCATGCGGTTTCCGTATTCGTGCAGCCAATTGCAGGCATCCTTTACCCGGGCTAATCCGAACAGGCGCAGCATCGCCTCGTTTTCCCGATAGTCCAACGGGTCAAAGCTCTCGGGTGCAGCTGCACACATGGAAAGAAGCTCAAGAAACGACGGATCATCAAAGCTACAGGTAAAATTCTCATAGTCGACAAACGTGCAGGCGGCAATAGACGCGCCCCATTTCCAGAGCTCATCCGCAGTCAGCCACGGTTCGAACAGGTAGCAATACTCTTCCCCGTCTTCAACGAGCTCCATCAGCGTCCGCGGAGGCAGTCCAAAGCTCCCGGCCAATTCTTCGCAGTCGCTCATAGCCGTGTAAACAGAGACTCCTGTCCAAAGCTCATGCAACTCTCCGTTGACAACAAGGCTGTCAAGGAGATTTGGCAGAAACCCATCTCTCGATAGCCGCTCGCTTTGATTCAGAAAAGGGGCCAAGTTTTCGAAGTGCTCCGTCGCCGTATCGACTCCCCAAGTGAAAAGTATCAGATCCGCGCCGCTTCCGGACAGCAGCTCGGTGTTCAGCACCGTGAGATCCTGACTGTTATAAGGGTTATAGCCGCTTATGACCTTGTATTGATATTCCTCTTCCGCCGCGTCGGCCAGCGAAAGATAATACCTCATTTTTGCCTTCTCATAATCTTCGCCGACCAGCGTGACAGTCACTGTTTTCACTCCCTGAGCCGTCTCGTCCGGCTGCGCATTTTTGCCGCCGCAAGCTGATAGATTCAGGAGCAAAAGCCCGACCGCCAACAGGCATATATGCCTTCTCGCCATAGCCCCGTCCGTTTTTCCCGATCTCAAGCTTTCCACGCTCCCCTCCCGCGGCAGGTAGAGGCCGCTCTGCCAAGTAAATCAATTGTCAGTTGATCGTTACGACATCTTTTCTTAAATAACCATATTTGAAAGTAAAATTACCGCTGGTAACATAAACATAATACCATGTTTCCCCGCTTTCCAGCACTGTGATTCCGTGCACATTAAAGGTCGTATATTGGGGAAGCCAGTGTAATATCGAGCTGGATAGAGAAGGTCCCTGCCTAAGATTAGCGCCATCATCATCCTTGACATAGCCGGTAATATATACCGGCTGTTCATCTTCTACAACATCAACCGGCGCAGCAGGCAGTTCTTCCGCAAACACAGTTACGGAAAAGCTCATTATCATGATCAGACAAATCGCAAGCGATACAAAACGTTTTGTTGTTTTCATTGCTTTTTCTCCTTGAAAATACCATATTATTTTTTTCACGTCAACATAAGAAATCTTAGCAATGAATCACTGCATAGGGCGATCCCCCTCTTGTTTTTGTTTTCTAATTGGGAATATACCACCGTATTCATAAATAGTCAATATTTTATTTATGGTTGATAATATTATTATCATTTCTCGGTTAGACTGTTATTTTAAAAGCGTCATCCCCCAACAGTTCACTTTTACGAGTAGGAATTCCTAAATAAAGCGGCGAATCCGTTAGAAAATACGGATTCGCCGCACGTTTGCTGTTTTTCGGTGCCTGCTGCGCGGGCGGCTGATAGCCGTCTCTTTCGTTCTTCTAAAAACTAAAAACTAAAAACTACAAACTAATTCTTCCTCCAGGTGGAGGGCAGGAACAAAATCAAAATCGCGTAGATCTCCAGACGGCCGCAGAGCATCGTGAGGCTCATGACGATCTTGGAGAAATCGGAGAAGATGCCGAAGCTGCCCTTCGGACCGATCAGCGACAGGCCGGGGCCGATGTTCGACATGCAGGAGAGCGCCGCGGTGAAGTTTGTGGCAAAATCGTAGCCGTCAAAGGAAATGAGGAAGGCGCAGCCCAGCAGCAGCAGCATATAGAGCGCAAAATAGGTGTATACGGCGCTGGTGGTCTCGCGGCTGACGCGCTGGCCGTCCATCTGCACGCGGTTGACGCTGCGGGGGCGCACCATCTTCTTCACATCCGCCGCCGCGGTCTTCACCAGCAGCATGACGCGCGAGAGCTTGAGGCCGCCGCCGGTGCTTCCCGCGCAGCCGCCGATGAACATCAGCCCCACCAGCAGCATCTGCACCCAGCCGGGCCAGAGGGTGAAGTCCTCGGTGCCGAAGCCCGCCGTGCTGCTGAGGGAGGTGACGTTGAAGAAGGCGTGGCGGAAGGAGGTCGCGAGGCTGCCGTAGATCGGACGGATGCCGAGGGTGACAGCCGCCATGGAGACGGCGAGGATGCCCCAGTACCAGTGCAGCTCCTCGCTCTTGAGCGCGTCCTTCGCCCGGCCGATCAGCACGAGGTAATAGAGGTTGAAGTTTGTGCCGAAGAGGATCAGAAACACGCCGATCACGCCCTCGACATAGGCGCTGTCAAAGCCCGCGATGCTGGCCGCGCGGGTCGAAAAGCCGCCCGTGCCCGCCGAGGCGAAGGCGTGCAGCAGCGCCTCATAAAAGCTCAGACCGCCGAAGAGCAGCAGCACCGTCTCCGCGACGGTCAGGCCGAGATAGATCAGGTACAGGATCATCGCGGTCTTTTTTGCGCGCGGCACCAGCTTGCCCACCGTCGGCCCCGGCACCTCGGCCCGCATGATGTGCATCGAGCGGTCGCCGCCGAGGGGCATGACCGCCATCACGAACACCAGCACGCCCATGCCGCCCAGCCAGTGGGTGAAGATGCGCCAGAACTGCCCGGAGCGCGAGAGCGCCTCCACATCGGGCACGACGGAGGCGCCCGTGGTGGTAAAGCCGGAGGACACCTCGAACACCGCGTCGATGTAGCTCGGAATATCGCCGCTGAGCACCAGCGGCAGCGCGCCGATGAGGCTCAGCACGATCCACACAAGGCCGACCGCGGCAAAGCCCTCGCGGGCGTAGATCGCGGTGCTGCGCGGCTTGAAGCACAGCACCAGCAGCAGCCCGAGCGCGAGCGCGAGGGCGATGGTGAGGCCGAAGCCCAGCACCGATTCGCCGTAGATGAGGCCGACAATCAGCGGCAGCAGCAGAAAGAGAGCCAGAAGCAGCAGCACCGTGCCGAGGATACGCGCGATCATCCGCCCGTTCATTTCTCGCCCTCCAGCACCTGGTCGAGCCCGGTCAGACGGCCAGCCGCCGTGACGACCACGGCGTGGTCGCCGCTCTGCAGCACGGTCAGGCCGTTCGGGATGATGGTTTTGCCGCCGCGGATCACCGCGCCGATCAGCACGTTCTTCTTTAATTTCAGGTCCTTGAGCGGCGTGCCGACGAGGCGGGAACCCTCGCCCACCTTGAATTCCAGCGCCTCGGCCTTGCCGTCGGCGAGGCGGTGGAGGGTCTCCATCCCGCCGCCGCGGCTGCTGTCGAGCGCGCGGACATAGCGCGTCAGCTGCTGGGCGACCAGCTCCTTCGGCGCCACAACGCTGTCGAGCCCCGCGCTCTCGAGAATGTCGGCAAAGTGCTCGCGGTTGACCTTGGTGACGATCTTCGGCACCTGGCACTGCCTGGCGTACATGGAGGTGATGATGTTGTCGCCGTCGTCGCCGGTCAGAGCCACAAAGGCGTCGGCACGGGCAAGCCCCTCCTCGGCGAGCACGTCGCTGCTCGTCGCGTCTCCGCAGACGACGGAGGCGTGGGGAATGAGGTCGCAGAGCCGCTCGCAGCGCTCCTCGTCCCGCTCGACGACGGTGACGGAGATGCCGCTGTCCTCCATCATGCGCGTGAGATAGACGGCGATGCGCCCGCCGCCCATGATCATCAGGTTTTTCACCGGGCGCCGGTACTGGCCGATGGCCTCGAAAAACTTGCGCAGCTCGTGGTTGGCCCCGGCGAGGGAGAGCACGTCCCCGCTCTGCAGCAGGAAGCTGCCGTTCGGGATCAGCACCTCGCCGCCGCGCTCGACCACCACCACCACCAGCACCCGCGCGCCGAAGGCCTGCGGCAGCTCGTGCAGCGCCATGCCGTGCAGGCGGCCGCCCTCGGGCACGCGGTATTCGACGATCTCGACGCTGCCCTTGGAGAAGGTGTCCACGCGGGAGGCGCTCGGGAAGCGCAGGATGCGCGAGATCTCCCGCGCGCACTCGTACTCGGGATTGATGATGACGCTCAGCCCCAGGGCCTCCTGCAAAAAGGCGGTCTGGTGCAGATACTCCGGGTCGCGGATGCGGGCGACCACATGGCGGGTGCCGAGCTTGCGGGCAGTGATGCCACAGACCATGTTCACCTCGTCCTGCTCGGTCGCGGCGAGCAGAAGATCGGCCTGCGCCGCCCCGGCCTCCCGCAGCGTTTCGTGGTTGTTGGCCGCACCCAGCACGCAGATCACGTCGAGCGAGTTCGATACGCGCTCGATGACCTCCGGGTCGCGGTCGATGACGGTGACGTCGTGGCCCTCGGCGGAGAGGGTCTCCGCCACGGACAGGCCGACCTTGCCGCCGCCGGCGATTAAAATTTTCATATGCATACCCCTTTCGGGCAGATAATCATAAGGCGTCGATCAGGGCCTGGAGGCGTTCGGCAAAGCGGCCGATGTGCAGCCCGTCGATGAAGCGGTGGTTGACCTCGACCGAATAGCCGAGCTCGCGCCGCCCGTCCCGCAGGACGTATTTGCCCCAGGCCAGACGCGGCACCGCGTCGTCCGGGTCGAAATTGCGCTCGTTGGTGAGCGCGGTGAGATCCAGCCAGGGCAGACAGGAGATGAAAATGAGATCGTCCCCCTCCTGGCTCATGTCGATCAGGCAGTCCTGCGCCGCGCTTTTTGCACGCGCGGAGGCGCAGAAGTCCTCCAGCGTCCCCTCGCAGGGCATCGTGATGATACGGAAGCTCTCGGCGCCCTTTCTGAGATCGGTAAAGCTCGGGCAGCGCCTGTCAAGGCGCACCAGCTCCTCTCCGCGCAGGGCGTAGGAAAAGGCCTCCGTCTCGTTGAGCGCCTTGGTCGAAAGCCAGATCAGCGCGTAGTAAAAGGACAGGCCGCGCGCCTTGCAGCAGTCATACAGCCGCGTCACGTCCAGCCGGAAGCAGACGCTGTAAAAGGGATCGGACACGCCGGAGAAGAAGTCGAACAGCTCTTTTCTCTCCCAGCGCTCCCAGACCTCGCCCCTCATGCCTGCTGCTCCCGGATCTTTCTCTTCCAGCACTTGTGGCACATGGCCACATAGCTGTCGTTGCCGCCGAGCAGCACCTGCGCCCCCTCGGTGACGACGCGGCCGCTGCCGTCGATGCGGGCGTTGACCGTGGCCTTGCGGCCGCAGGCGCAGACGGTTTTGATCTCGGTGAGAGAATCGGCCAGCTCCATCAGACGCCGCGCGCCGGGGAAGAAATGGGTCTGGAAGTCGGTGCGCAGGCCGAAGCACAGCACCGGCAGGTCGTCCTCGTCCACGAGGGTGCGCAGCTGGTCGATCTGCTCCGGGGTGAAAAACTGCGCCTCGTCGGCGATGATGACGTCGTGCCGGCCGGCGGCGCGATAGGCCTCGATGATGTCCTGCTCGGGCGTGATGACCTCGGCGCGGCGCTCCAGACCGATGCGGCTGCGGATGACGTCCGCGCCGTCGCGGGTGTCGGTGCTGGGCTTGATGAGCCAGACGGACATGCCCAGCTCCTCGTAGTTGAACTGCGTGATCAGCGCCTGGGCGGACTTGGACGAGCCCATCGCGCCGTATTTGAAGTACAGCTTAGCCATGCGGATTCTCCTTTGTGTTGTTCAGGTGTGCGCGCACACGCTCCATGACCATCTCGAGCGCCACGCGGTTGTGGCCGCCCTCGGGGATGATGATGTCGGCCCGGCGCTTGCTGGGCTCGACAAACTGCTCGTGCATCGGCTTGACCGTGCTGAGATACTGATTGATGACGCTCTCGAGGCTGCGGCCGCGGTCGCGCACGTCGCGCACGATGCGCCGCAGGATGCGCACGTCGGCGTCGGTGTCGACGTAGAGCTTGATGTCCATCTGGTCGCAGAGCTCGCGGTTTTCGTAGATCAGGATGCCCTCGACCACGATCACGCGGGTGGGCCGGATCGTCACGGTCTTGTCGGTGCGGTCGTGGATGGCGTAGTCATAGACCGGGCAGGTGACGGTCTTGCCCTGCTTGAGATCCTTGAGCGCCTGCACCAGCAGATCGGTGTCGAAGGCGTTGGGGTGGTCGTAGTTGAGCTTGGCCCGCTCCTCATAGGGCATGTTGTGGTGCGCCTTGTAGTAGTTGTCGTGGTGGATGACGGAAACCTCGCCGCCGAAATTCTGGATCAGCCGCCGGGTGATGGTGGTCTTGCCGCTGCCGGTGCCGCCGGCAATGCCGATGATCATGATGCCGCTGTCGCTCATGTCTGTCCCTCCGTCTATATGTTTTCTATTTTATTCTACCACAGATGCCGCGCCGTTTCAATTTGACTTTTATCATTATTCATCATATAATATTTTAAATCGGAACTGTAAAAAATCTTTATCAGGAGGAATTTCTCATGCCGACTCCCCACAACAGCGCCAGAATCGAAGATATCGCCAAAACTGTTCTGATGCCCGGCGATCCGCTGCGCGCCAGATATATCGCCGAGACCTTTCTGACCGAGCCGCGCCTCGTCAACAACGTGCGCGGCGTGCAGGGCTACACCGGCACCTGGAAGGGCGTTCCTGTGACCGTGATGGCCTCGGGCATGGGCATCCCCTCCATCGGCATCTACAGCTGGGAGCTCTTCAACTTCTACAAGGTGGAAAACATCATCCGCATCGGCTCGGCCGGCGCGCTGCAGGACGACCTGAAGCTGCGCGACCTCGTGGCCGGGCAGGCCGCCTGCACCAACTCCAACTATGTAAAGAATTTCGGTCTGGGCGAGGCCTCGACCTTCGCGCCGATCGCGGATTTCACGCTGCTGTCCAAGGCCGTGGAGGCGGCGAAGGAGCACGGCGTCGAGATGCGCGTCGGCAACCTTCTCGCCTCGGACACCTTCTATGCGCCGGAGGGCTGCTCGAAAAACGACGAGTGGAAGCGCCTGGGCGTGCTGGCCGTGGAGATGGAATCCGTCGCCCTGTACACCAACGCCGCCTACGCCGGCAAGCGCGCGCTGTGCATCTGCACGATCTCCGACCACATCTACCGCCCCGAGGAAAACCTCCCCGCCGAGGAGCGCCAGACCTCCTTCACCCAGATGATGGAAATTGCATTGGATACGGCGGTGAAGATGGACAGGCTCTGAGCCTTCACAAAAACAAAGCCCCTGCGCTTTGTTTTTGAAAGGAAGAGCAAGGCAGACGGTCGATGGCGCGAGCCCCGCCGAGCGTCATGACCTTCCTGCCTTGTTCTGACGCGATGGAAATTGCATTGGATACGGCGGTGAAGATGGACGAGCTCTGAGGCTTCCCGAGGCCGCTGTTCAGATTGCCGAAAATGCGCAGACGCGAATATTCTTATTTTTGCAAGATTATCCTTGATTTGCGTTCAATGCGCATGATATAATGTCATACAGCGTGTAAAAAGCGCTTGTGAAAAAATAATATGGAGGAAAAAACATGAAAAAGATTCTCGCACTCGTTCTGGCTCTGTGCATGGTCTTTGCGCTGGCTGCCTGCGGTCAGCCCGCCGCTGCACCCGCTGCCGAGAACAACACCCCCGCTGAGAACAATGCTCCCGCTGAGCAGCCCGCCGAACAGCCCGCTGAGCAGCCCGCTGAGCAGCCCGCCGAGCAGGCCGCTCCCGCCTCCGCCGACGAGATCAACGATGAGATGACCTCTGAGGACGGCAAGTATGAGATCGCCTTCGTCACCGACGTCGGCCAGCTCAAGGACAAGTCCTTCAACCAGGGCACCTATGACGGCGTGAAGCTCTATGCTGCCGCCAACGGCCTGAGCTACAAGTACTATCAGCCCGCCAACGGCGACCAGGCCACCGACGACGACCGCTACGACGCCATGAAGGCCGCTGCCGACAACGGCGCGAAGGTCATTGTCTGCGCCGGCTTCATGCAGGGCAACGCCCTGGCCAAGGCCGCTGCTGAGTTCACCGATGTCAAGTTCGTCTTCGTCGACGGCTGGGCCGTCCCCGGTCTCAACAACATCGCCGGCATCGCCTTCAAGGAAGAGCAGTGCGGCTACCTTGCCGGTTACGCGACCGTCAAGGAAGGCTACACCAAGCTCGGCTTCTGCGGCGGCGGCGGCGGCACCAACCCGGCCTGCTGCCGTTACGGCTACGGCTTTGTCCAGGGCGCGGCTGCGGCTGCTGCCGAGATGGGCACCCATGTTGACATGAACTACTCCTGGCTCTACGGCGCTTCCTTCTCCGCTTCCCCCGAGCTGCAGACTCTGGCCAACGGCTGGTATGAAGCCGGCACCGAGGCGATCTTCGCCTGCGGCGGCTCCATGTTCGCCTCCATCGCCGCTGCCGCTTCCGCCAACGACGGCGCGGTCATCGGTGTTGACGTCGACCAGTCCTTCGAGTCTGAGACCGTTATCACCTCCGCGATGAAGGGTCTGTCCTCCTCTGTTGTCTGGGCGCTCACCAAGGCCTACGACGGCAGCTGGGACGAGATCGGCGGCGTTGCCACCAGCCTGGGTGCTGCGGAAGGCGCTGTCGGCCTGCCTGTCGACACCTGGTCCCTCACCGGCTGGACCGTTGAGGAGTATCAGCAGATGCTCGCCGGTATCATCGACGGCTCCGTTGTCATCGACGACAACTACGAGAACCTCGCCGGCACCGACGCTCTGACGCTCAACATCGTCGAGTAATCCGACCCGCAATTGATAAAAGAGGAAAGTCATTTGGCTTTCCTCTTTTTTCTTTTCCCGCTCCCGCAAAATTCTTGCATTTATCTGACGCATCTTATATAATTGATGTGTTAAAGCTCCCGCGCCGGGCGCGGAGAAAAACGGAGAAAGAAAGTAGGTGGCGCTTATGGGAGAGGCTCCCCAGTATGTGATCGAAATGCTTCACATCACCAAGGAGTTCCCCGGCATCAAGGCAAACGACGACATCACCCTGCAGCTGAAAAAAGGCGAGATCCACGCCCTGCTCGGTGAAAACGGCGCCGGCAAATCCACGTTGATGAGCGTTTTGTTCGGCCTGTATCAGCCGGAAGCGGGCGAGATCCGCAAGGACGGCAAGCCTGTCAAAATCAACAACCCCAACGACGCAACCGCGCTCCACATCGGTATGGTCCACCAGCACTTCAAGCTGGTCGACGTGTTCACCGTGCTGGACAACATCATCCTCGGCGCGGAGGACACCAAGCTCGGCTTCCTGCAGAAAAAGGCGGCACGCAAAAAGGTCGAGGCCCTGAGCGAAAAATACGGCCTGAAGGTCGATCTCGACGCCAAGGTGGAGGACATCACCGTCGGTATGCAGCAGCGCACCGAGATCCTCAAGATGCTCTACCGCGACAACGAGATCCTGATCTTCGACGAACCCACCGCTGTGCTGACCCCGCAGGAGATCGACGAGCTGATGCAGATCATGAAGAACCTCGCCGCCGAGGGCAAGAGCATCCTCTTCATCTCCCACAAGCTCAACGAGATCATGGCGGTCGCCGACCGCGTGTCCGTCCTGCGCAAGGGCAAGTACATCGGCACCGTCAACACCAAGGACACCAACAAGCAGGAGCTGTCGAACATGATGGTCGGCCGTCCTGTGCAGCTCGAGGTCGTCAAAAAGCCAGCCGAGCCGAAGGAGGTCGTGCTGCACATCGAGAACATGTCCGTGGCCTCCAAGCTCCACAAGCGCAACGCCGTCAACAAGGTCTCCCTTGACGTGCGCGCGGGCGAGATCGTCTGCATCGCCGGCATCGACGGCAACGGCCAGACCGAGTTCGTCTTCGGCCTGAGCGGTCTGGAGCCGCTGACCGAGGGCAAGATCGAGCTCTGCGGCGAGGACATCTCCAAGGCCTCCATCAAGCAGCGCAGCGCCCACATGAGCCACATCCCCGAGGACCGGCACAAGCACGGCCTCGTGCTGGACTTCACGCTGGAGCAGAACATGGTGCTGCAGCGCTACAAGGAGCCGCAGTTCCAGCGGGGCGGCTTCATCCGCTTTGACGAGGTGCGCAAGTATTCCGAGCGCCTGATCGAGCAGTTCGACGTCCGCTCCGGCCAGGGCCCCGTCACCATCGCGCGCAGCATGTCCGGCGGCAACCAGCAGAAGGCCATCATCGCCCGCGAGCTGGACCGCAATATGCCGCTGGTCATCGCCGTGCAGCCCACCCGCGGCCTGGACGTCGGCGCGATCGAATACATCCACAACCAGCTGGTCGCGCAGCGCGACGAGGGCAAGGCCATCCTCCTGATCTCCCTGGAGCTCGACGAGGTGCTGAGCCTGTCCGACCGCATCCTCGTCATGTACGAGGGCGAGATCGTCGGCGAGCTTGACCCGAAGAAGACCACGGCGCAGGAGCTCGGTCTGTATATGTCCGGCGCCAAGCGCAGCGGCGGAGAGGAGGAGAAGGCATGAAATCGTTCTGGAAAAAAGAGGGCACGCAGAAGATCCTTTCCTCGCTGATCTCCATTCTCATCGGCCTGGTCGTCGGCGCGATCGTCGTGCTGGTCGTCGGCCTGTTCAACAAGAGCATTTCGCTCAAGGGCGCCTGGGAAGGCATCCGGCTGATCTTCGTCGGCATCCTCAGCACCGGGCGCGACGCCTCCGGCGCGCTGACCTGGGGCTTTAACCCCGCCAGCATCGGCAACATGCTCTTCCGCGCCACCCCGCTCATCATGACCGGCCTCTCCGTGGCGCTGGCCTTCAAGACGGGCCTGTTCAATATCGGCGCACCCGGCCAGTACCTGATGGGCACGCTCGCGACGCTGAGCATCGCGCTGAGCATCCCCTCCGGCGCTCTGCCCGGCTGGCTGATCTGGCTGCTGGCCTTCTGCGGCGGCGTGCTCGCCGGCGCGCTCTGGGGCGCGATCCCCGGCCTCGTCAAGGCCTTCCTCAACATCAACGAGGTGCTGGCCTGCATCATGACCAACTGGATCGCCGCCAACCTCGTCACCTGGGCCTTTGACGTCAGCAACTTCAAGAACATGGTCGAGGGTACCAAGTCCGGCTACATCTACAAGACCACCTACGGTCTGGTGGACGGCACCTACGTCGACGGCGCGGGCATCGCCACAGCCAAGCTCGGGCTCAACAAGCTCTTCCCCGGCTCGCAGATCAACGCCGGCATCCTCGTGGCGATCCTGCTGGCCATCGCCGTGTATATCCTCATCAGCAAGACCACCCTCGGCTATGAGCTGAAGGCCTGCGGCGCCAACCGCCACGCCGCCCGCTACGCCGGCATCCACGACAAGCGCAACATCGTGCTGTCGATGGCCCTGTCCGGCGGTCTGGCCGCAGCCGGCGCCTCGCTCTACTTCCTCTCCGGCAACACCGAGTTCTTCTGGTCCACCTACCAGTCCCTGCCCGCCGCGGGCTTCAACGGCATCCCGGTCGCGCTGCTGGCGCTCAACAACCCCATCGGCGTCATCTTCTCCGCGATCTTCATGGCGATGCTGAACATCGTCGGCCTGCAGCTGACGAATCTGACCGCCTACAACGAATACATCACCGACGTCATCATCGCCGTCATCGTTTACCTCTCCGCCTTCTCGCTGGCGATCCGCATGCTGATCGCCGGGAAGAAGAAAAATCCCAAACGCAGCGAAAAGAAACCCCCGCAGCCTGCTGCCGCGGAGGATGCAAAAGCAGTGAAAGGAGGCGATGAGGCATGACGTTCCTGATCCAGCAGACTCTGATCTACGCAGTTCCTCTGATGATCGTGGCGCTGGCCGGCGTGTTCTCCGAGCGCAGCGGCATCATCAACCTCGCGCTGGAAGGCATTATGATCTTCGGCGCCTTCATGGGCGTTTTGTTCGTCAACCTCGCGCAGAAGGCGGGCTGGTTCATCGAGGCCAAGGCCGCCGGCGACTGGCTGGCCCTGCAGGGCTTTGAGATCCTCGCCATGCTGGTGGCCGCGCTGATGGGCGCGCTGTTCTCCCTGCTGCTGAGCTTTGCCTCCATCAACCTGCGCGCCGACCAGACCATCGGCGGCACCGCGCTGAACCTGATGGCTCCCGCGCTCGTGCTGTTCTTCATCCGTCTGATCGCCAACCAGAACACCCTGCAGATGGCCACCGGCGACTCCGCCAGCTGGTTCATGATCAAAAAGAGCACCCTTGGCTTTGACAAGAACGCCGATCTCGGCTTTGTCGGCAACACCCTCGTGCACAAGGTGTACCTGGCCACGTACCTCTGCATCCTGATCTTCATCGTCCTGTCGATCATCATGTACAAGACCCGCTTCGGTCTGCGTCTGCGCTCCTGCGGCGAAAATCCCCAGGCCGCGGACAGCCTCGGCATCAACGTCTACCACATGCGCTACGCGGGCGTTTCGATCTCCGGCGCGCTGGCCGGTATGGGCGGCTTCGTCTACTCGCTCACCACCGCCAACTGCACCTCGAACGGCGACGTGGCGGGCTTCGGCTTCCTGGCGCTGGCCGTCATGATCTTCGGCAACTGGCGTCCGCTGAATATTGCCGGGGCCTCGCTGCTGTTCGGCCTGTTCAAGTGCATCGCCGCCGCCTACTCCAGCCTCGACATCAACGGGGACGGCGTGTACATGCTCGCGCAGATCGGCATCAGCTCCCACCTCTACCGGATGCTGCCCTATATCATCACCCTCGTCGTGCTGGCCTTTACCTCCAAGGGCTCCCGCGCGCCGAAGGCCGAGGGCATCCCCTACGACAAGGGCATGCGGTGACAATTCGGAATTCGGAGTTGCTATTCTCTTAATATTTCTGAAAAAGCCGCCCTTTGGGCGGCTTTTTCTTTTGATTTGTGGTATAAATAGAGGGAATGGGAGTTATTCCCTCCCGGAGGTATGTATGAAGAAAACGATTGCCGTTTTGCTGCTGGCGCTGTGCCTGCTGCTCGGCGCCTGCGCGGCGCAGCCCGCCGCCCCGGAGACGGCGGAGCCGACCGGGACGCCGAAGCCGAGCCCGGTTCCGTCCGAAGCCCCGGAGACGCCGGAGCCGAGCCCCTCGCCCGCGCCGGTTCTGCCCGCCGACCCGGCGGAGGCGAGGCTTCTGTCGATGTCGCGGGCGGAGAAGGTGCGGCAGATGCTGATGCTCTGCAGCTCGGACGAGGAGGAGGTCACGCACGCGGCCGCCGCCGGCGCGGGCGGGCTGTGCCTGTACGCGGCCTCCTTCGCGGGCAGGGACACGGAGGGCGTCATCGCGATGACCGGCGCGCTGCAGGCTTCCGCGCCGATCCCGCTGCTGCTCGCCGTGGACGAGGAGGGCGGCACCGTCTGCCGGGTGAGCCTGAACCCGCAGCTGCGGCAGCGCCCCTTTGCCTGGCCGCGGCTGCTGTATGAGCAGGGCGGCTGGGCGCTTCTGGAGAGCGACGTCGAGGAAAAATCCGACCTCCTGCTCATGCTCGGGCTGAATGTCAATCTCGCGCCGGTGGCCGACGTGCCGCTCAACCGCTCCAACTACATTTTCTACCGCTGCTTCAGCACCGATCCCGGCGAGACGGCGGACTTTGTGAGCCGCACCGTGACGGTGATGAAGCGCGAGGGCATCGGCTGCGCGCTCAAGCACTTCCCCGGCTACGGCGGCAGCGCCGACACGCACACCGGCATGGCCTATGACGAGCGGCCCTACGAGGCCTTCTCGCAGGGCGATTTCATCCCCTTTGCCGCGGGCATCGAGGCCGGGGCCGACGCGGTGCTGGTGAGCCACAACATCGTCCGCTGCATGGACGCGGAGCTGCCCGCCTCTCTCTCCCCGGAGGTGCACCGGATCTTGCGCGAGGAGCTGGGCTTTGAGGGCGTGGTGCTCTGCGACGATTTGAACATGGGCGCGATCGGGCAGTTCACCGGCGGACAGAACGCCGCCGTGCTCGCGGCGCTCGCGGGCAACGACCTGCTCTGCTGCGGCGATTTTGACGCCTCGGCCGAGGCGCTGCTCGCCGCCGTCGAGGACGGGCGGCTGCCGGAAGAACAGGTCGACGAATCCGTGCTGCGCATCCTGCGCTGGAAGATCAGTCTGGGGCTGAGCATATAATACTGTTTTCCAATAAAATGCTTCATTTTATTGGAAAACAGTATAAATGGTTTTATTGGCGATTAGTATAAACATCGCGTCCGGCGGAAAAGAATATCATTCATCGCAAACAGTGGGCGAATCCGTAGAAATCTCTGCGAATTCGCCCACTATTCCTGTAAAAACCAAAGATGCACTGCACGGGCGCTTCATGAAGCGCCCCTACGACAGAAGCCACTGTTTCAGACTTTTTTCACAGCCCCTTTTCTTCAATTCCGAATTGTTTTTTATCCCCACAGGGCGGTGAGCATCGGGATGACCTGCTTTTTGCGGCTCATGATGCCCGGCAGGAAGACCCTTCCGTCCTTCGGCTGCACGCCGAAGGCCTGCTGGATGATGTCGCCGCTGCCGACAAACAAAAGCTCGGAGCCCTCGAGCAGCACGTCGGTGATCATCAGCAGCACCATGTCGAAGCCGTTTTTCTTCTGCAGCTCGCGCATCACGTCGAGGAATTCCCCGCTGCGCTCGAGAATGCGGGCGGAATCGTCGCAGGTGATCTGGCTGACGGCGAGGTTCTGGCCGGAGATGTGGAACTCCTTGTAGTCCACCCGCAGCAGTTGCTCGGCGCTCTTGTCCCAGCCGCCGAAGGAGAAGAGCGAATGCCCCAGCTCGTCGAGATTGATGCCCGCCATGCGGGCCAGGCGCTCGGCCATCATGATGTCGCGCCTGGTGCAGGTGGGCGACTTGAAGAGCACCGTGTCGGACAGGATCGCGCCGGCCATCAGCCCGGCCATGCGCGGCGAGGGCACCACGCCGTTTTCCTGATACATGGCGGTGATGATAGTGTTCGTGCTGCCGACGGGCTCGTTGCGCACGCGGATGGGCTGGCGGGTCTGGATATCCGCGAGGCGGTGGTGGTCGATGATCTCAAGGATGTCCGCCTGCTCGAGCCCCGGCACCGACTGGGCCAGCTCGTTATGATCCACCAGCACCAGGCGCTTGCGGCGCGGATTGAGCAGATGGAAGCGCGAGAGCGTGCCGACCACGCGGTCCTGCTCGTCCAGGATCGGATAGCAGCGGTAGCGGCTCTTGGCCATGATCTCGCGCACGTCGTCGAGATAATCGTCGAGATGGAAGGAGACGATCTCCTTCTGCTCGCAGACGCGCTCGACCGGCAGCGCCTGATAGATGACGCGGCTGACGCGCCGGGCGGTGAGCGGCGTGGAGATGATGCAGGTACCGCTCTCGCAGCTCATCCACTCCGGCCGGATGTCCGAGCGGCAGATGATCAGGCAGCCGACGCCCGCGGCGATGGCCCGGTCGATCAGCTCCGGCTGGTTGCCGCAGACAAGGATGCTGCCGGGATTTGTGAGCGCCGGATCCTCGAAATTCTGGGGCAGGGCGATGAAGAGCTCGCCGGTGATGCCGCCGGTGGGCGCGCCGAACTCGTTGACCAGGCTCCCCTCCAGCACGCTCAGCAGATTAAAAAGCGGCACGTCCTCGACGCGGTTGTTGCTGATGGTCTGCACGTCGTAGCTCGCGATATCCCCGGCGGAGAGCATTCCGAAGAGCGTGCCGTCCTCGCGGGTGATCGGCACGGCGGTCAGGTTGTTTTCGCTGATCGTGCGCCAGGCGAGGTCCATCGTCACCGAGCGGCTCAGCACGGGCGGGCGGTCAAACTCCATGTCGCGCACCTGCGTGCGCATGGTTTTCACCATCACGGGCGGCTCGAAGCCGAAGCGGTCGAGCAGCTTCTGCGTCTCGTCGTTGATCGCGCCGATGCGCGCGGCCTTGTAGTCCCCCTCGCCCATCGCGTTGCGCAGATTGGCATAGGCGATGGCGGCTACGATCGAATCGGTATCCGGGTTGCGATGGCCGGTTACATAGATATCACTCATCGGATCGGCTCCTTTGCGTGTTGTTTTCACCGTCATTATAGGGGAATCTTTCCCTGAATTCAAGTGATTCTTCTTTTCCTTTTCGCAAGTATATGGTAAACTGTCAGCATAGAGAATGAGAAAGGAATGGCAGCCATGAAAAAACGCTTAACCTGTCTGCTGGCGCTGCTGCTGTGCGCGCTGACGCTGAGCGGCTGCGTCCGGAGCCGGGCCTTCCGCGCCGTGCCGACGCCGCAGCCGGAGGCCGCCGCCGTCACCGCGCAGCCGGAGCCTGCCGCCGCGACGCTGCCGCCGGACGACCCCTACGGGCGCGAGGCCGCGGAGGAGAAGCGGATCGAGACCCTCGCACGGCAGGAGGACATGCCGCGCTTTTCCGAAATGGTCTACGAGCGGCCCGACCCGGCGGAGCTGGACGCGCTGATCGCCGAGGCGGAGGCGGCCATGACGGGCGGGGCGAAGCTCGACGAGGTGGAGGCGCTGCTGGACGACTGCTTCAGCTTTTACTACCACTTTGACACGATGTACACCCTCGCCGATATCCGCAGCTGCCTCGATCTGACCGACGAATATTTCGCGGAGGAATACCTCTGGTGCGCCGAAAACTACACGCTGATCGACCAGGCGCTCGACGGGCTGTACTACGCCTGCGCCGCCTCCCCGCTCGCCGCCGAGCTGGAGAGCGACTACTTCTGGGAAGGCTTCACCGAGCAGTACAGCGACGAGAGCGAGTCGGTGTACAGCGACGAGACGGTGGCGCTGATGCAGACCGAGAGCAATCTGATCGCCGAATACCGCGCGCTGACCGCCGATCCGGTCGTGGAATTCCGCGGACGGGAGGAGCCGCTCGACGAGCTGTTGGAGCGGCTGGGCGGCGAGGCCTACAACGAGGCCGTCGTGGCCTATTATACGCAGGTCAACGAGCGCTTTGCCGATCTCTACATCCGGCTGATCTCCGTGCGGGAGCAGCTCGCCGCGGAGCTTGGCTTTGACAGCTACGAGCAGATGCAGTATCTCTACGGCTACGAGCGCGACTACACGCCCGAGCAGGCCGAGGCCTATCTGCAGGATATCCAGACTTATATGGTGCCGGTCTACCGCAGGCTGATGAAAAGCAGCATCCCCTACGGCATCCGGTACAGCGAGCTGGACGAGCCGACGCTGCGGGAGATCCTCTCCCAGTCCGCGGCGGATTTCGGCGGCAGCGTGCAGGAGGCCTATGACTTCATGCTGCGCTATGAGCTCTGCGACCTCGCCTCGGACAGCCGCAAGGTCAATATGTCCTTCGAGACCTATCTGAGCGACTATGAGGCGCCGTTTCTTCTCATCAACGCATCCGGCACCAACGAGGACATCCTCACCTTCGCCCACGAGTTCGGGCATTTCTGCGAGGGCTATGTGAACATGAACGCCTATGAGTCGGTCGATCTGGCAGAGGTCTATTCGCAGGCGATGGAATATCTCGTGCTGACCCGCCTCGACGAGCAGCTGGAGGAGGACGAGGTGGAAAATCTCGCCCGCATCAAGATGCTCGACACCGTGGAAATGTACATCGAGCAGGCCTCCTTTGCGGAGTTTGAGCACCGGGTCTACGCCATCGGCGCGGAGAACCTGAGCGCCGAGCTTCTCAACGAAACGGCCCGGCAGGTGGCGAAGGACTACGGCTACTACAACCGCTTCTACGACGAGTTTTACTCCCTGAGCTGGGTGGACATCCCGCACTACTTCGAGCAGGCCTTCTACATTGTGAGCTACCCCGTCTCGAACGATCTCGCGATGCAGATCTTCGCCCTTGAGCGCGCCGAGGCCGGCGCCGGGATGCAGCGCTATCTGGACAATCTGGAGCGCGACTTCTCCGGCCTGATGGGGCTGGTGGACGCGGGCGGCTTTGACAGTCCCTTCGCCCCGGGCCGCATGGAGGCCATCGCCGCCACCGCGCGCGAGGTGCTGGGATTATAGTTTTTAGTTCTTAGTTTTTAGTTTTTAGAAGAGATGTGCGCTGCTGGGTTTTAATCGGAAAAAACGCCGGGGATTTAGTTTTTAGAAGAAAACAAAGCGAAACAAGCAAGGGGCTGCGGCTTTTGCCGCAGCCCCTTGCTGCTAAAAACTAATAACTAAACTCTAAAAACTAAAAGGGGCTGTGAAAAAACGAAGTTTTTCACCAGCCCCTTTTCTCACCGCCGGGGACAGTAGCGCTGGGCGCAGCAGCGGCGGTTCTTCTTCGGCATCAGGCCCTCCGGCCGCGGCGGCGGAGGCGGCCACGGCGGCGGAGGCGGGGGAGGCATCATCGGCGGCGGGCCGGGGCGGCTTGCGGTCACGCGCTGCCAGACCCGGTCAAAATGCCGCAGCTCCCTTTGATAATCCCGGTTCATACGATCGCTCCTTCGCGGATATTGCCTCGCATCATCCTATGCCGGGTCTTGCAAAGCGGTTCGATCTGTGCGATAATGAGAAAAACGCATGACTTGGGAGGAGATCTTATGCCCAGATTCTTTATCGCCGGAACCAATCTCGCCGGCGGCATGGCCATCCTGCGCGGTCGGGACGCGGAGCACGTGCGCGTGCTGCGCCTGCGCCCGGGCGAGGAGCTGACGATCTGCGACGGAGAGGGCACGGATTACAAATGCCGCCTCGTCTCCTCCGACAAGGAGCAGGCCGAGGCCGAGGTGCTGGAGGTCGTGCGCTGCCCGGCGGAGCCGAGCGTCGCCGTCACGGTGCTCTGCGGCCTGCCCAAGGGCGACAAGACCGACTATATCATCCAGAAATGCGTCGAGGCCGGGGCTTCCGAGATCGCCTTTTTCCAGTCCAAATTCTGCGTGGCGCGCCCGGAAAACCCGGAAAAGAAGCTCGAGCGCTGGCAGCGTATCGCCGAGGAGGCCGCCAAGCAGTCCGGCCGCGGCATTATCCCCGCGGTGAAGTGGGCAGGCGATTTTGCCGGGGCGCTGGATGTCGCGGTGAAGAAGGATCTGGCGCTGTTTCTGTATGAGACCGGGGAGCGCGAGGCGCTCGACCGGGTGCTGGAGAATAACAAGGAGATCAAAAGCGCCGCGCTGATCACCGGGCCGGAGGGCGGCTTTGCCGAGTTCGAGGCCAAGCTCGCGAAGATCGCAGGCCTGCACATCTGCTCAATGGGCGAGCGCATCCTCCGCTGTGAGACCGCGCCCGTCGTCGCCGTCACGGCGCTGATGTACGCCACCGGAAACCTGTCATAAACGATATGCCCCGCCGCAGCCGCGGCGGGGTTGTTGTTTCAGCGGGATAGGATCGTCTCGATGACCTCGATCGTTTCGCCGTTACGCTCGATCGTGTGGCGGAACAGCTCCCGGAAGCCGAGGCTCCGGTGCAGCGCCTCCGAGGCCGTGTTGAAGGAAAAATAGCCGCTGTTGACAAAGTCGAGCTCCCCGGAGCGGAAGAGCTCCTCCAGCAGCGCCGAGAGCGCCTCGCGCATCAGCCCCTGTCGCCGCCAGTCGCGGTGCAGCGAGAAGGACAGCGACACGCCGCGGCGGCCGCGCAGCTCCTCCCGCTCCAAAAGCGGCGGATTCAGCTCGCCCACGCAGAAATCGCCGACGAGCCGCCCCGTCTCCTTCAGCACCAGCGCCGTCACGCCCGGGTTTTTCAGGCGCCACTGAAAATCGCCGCGGAAATGCTCTTCCTTCTCAAAGGGATGATAGCCCAGCATGCGCCACATGTCCGGGTCGTCAAAAAATGTCCGGTAATCGGCCCAGTCGCTCTCTTCATAGGGCCGCAGCAGCAGACGTTTTGTTTCTGATTTCATCCTGACCTCCATATGCCGAAACCGCGGAGCATTGCTGCTCCGCGGTTTCGACGTGCCGTCTATATGCGGATCTTATATTGGTTTTCATTAAAAAGCAGACAAGGTTTACTTTTTATAGCGCCTGATGGCGCGTTGAAAACCATATGATACGTCAGTTGCGCCAGCAACTGTATGCCGCCGCAGGTGGCATCTTTTCGATAAAAAGTGTAGACTTTTTATCGAAAAAACAGTATTACTTGATGCCGTACTTCTTGTTGAACTTGTCCACGCGGCCGCTGGTGTCGACCAGCTTCTGCTTGCCGGTGTAGAAGGGGTGGCACTTGGAGCAGATTTCAACGGTGATGTTCTGCTTG